>Ga0255210_1000009_pt1 | contig 200688 bp, 177 predicted proteins | sample Miss_Yuk_RepA_8d_FD_188422 | JGI IMG/M metagenome (GOLD analysis project Ga0255210, IMG submission 188422) | Freshwater microbial communities from Mississippi River, Louisiana, United States - Miss_Yuk_RepA_8d | ecosystem: Environmental > Aquatic > Freshwater > River | place: USA: Louisiana...
GTGCCGGAGCGGCGTGACGGGCTGGCCTGCTTTGCGTAGGTAAAGGAGGAGGGGCGGCGCAGCCGACGCGGGGGACACGGAGCAAAGCAGGTCAGCCCGGCGCGCCGCGACCGCGAAGACCGACGCCAAGTCCGCTTCCAACAAGAACAAGCAAAGGCAGCAAAGCGCCGAATCCCGACGCCCTGCTCAGCCCCTGGGAATGGGTCGCGGCTTGCCCTCGGCGTCGATGGCCACGTAGGTCAGGTTGGCCTCGGTCACCTTGACCACCTGCAGGTTGGCCGGGTTGCGTTCGGCGTAGACGTCGACGTGGCAGGTGATGGACGTGTTGCCCACCCGCAGAACGCGCGCGTAGAAGCTCACCAGGTCGCCCACCGTCACCGGCTGCTTGAAGACGAACTCGTTGACCGCGACGGTCGCGATGCGGCCCTTGGCGATGCGCGCCGGCAGCACCGCGCCGGCCAGGTCGACCTGGGCCATCAGCCAGCCGCCGAAGATGTCGCCGTTGCCGTTGACGTCGGCGGGCATCGGCATCACCCGCAGCACCAGCTCGCTGCCGTCGGGCAAACTCAGGGGGCCGGTCAGGGGCTGCCGGGGGCCGGGTGCGTCGCTCATGGGGACCTCGCTGGCTGTGGAGCGGCCCATTGTTCCATCCGCGATTGCCTGCCATGCGCCGTTCCGCACCCTCGTCCAGCCTGCCGCTGCCCGCCAGCGAAGCCCGCCGCCCCGAACGCTCCGACTGGCAGACCCTGTCGCGGCTGTGGCCCTACCTGTGGCCCTACCGCTGGCGGGTGCTGCTGGCCCTGGGCTGCCTGGTGGCGGCCAAGGCGGCCAACGTCGGCGTGCCGGTGCTCCTCAAACACCTGGTCGACGCACTGGACCTGAAGCCCGGCGACCCGCGCACCCTGCTGGTGGTGCCGGCGGGCCTGCTGCTGGCCTACGCCGGCCTGCGCCTGTCGACCAGCCTGTTCACCGAGCTGCGCGAGCTGGTCTTCGCCAAGGTGTCCTTCGGCGCCAGCAAGCAGATCGCGCTGCAGGTCTTCGGCCACCTGCACGCGCTGAGCCTGCGCTTCCACCTCGAGCGCCAGACCGGCGGCCTCTCGCGCGACATCGAGCGCGGCACGCGGGCGCTGCAGTCGCTGGCGTCCTACTCGCTCTACACCATCCTGCCCACGCTGGTCGAGGTGGCGCTGGTGCTGGGCTTCCTGGGCTGGCGCTTCGACCTGGGCTACGTCTGGATCACCGTGGCGGCGCTGGCGGTCTACATCGTCTTCACCGTCAGCGTCACCGAGTGGCGCAGCCGCTTCCGCCGCGAGATGAACGAGGCCGACTCGCGCGCCAACACCCGCGCCATCGACGCGCTGCTGAACTACGAGACGGTCAAGTACTTCAACAACGAAGCCTTCGAGGCCCGCCGCTACGACGCCGGCCTGGAGGCCTACCGCCGTGCCCAGGTGCGCAGCCAGACCACGCTGTCGATGCTCAACACCGGCCAGCAGCTGATCATCGCCGCCAGCCTGGTGGCCATGCTGTGGCGCGCCACCCAGGGCGTCGTCGACGGCCGGCTGACGCTGGGCGACCTGGTGATGGTCAACGCCTTCCTGATCCAGCTCTACGTGCCCTTGAACTTCCTGGGCGTGCTGTACCGCGAGGTCAAGCAGAGCCTGACCGACCTGGACCGCATGTTCGTGCTGCTGGAGCGCGAGCGCGAGGTGGCCGACCCGCCCGGCGCGCCGCCGCTGCAGGTGGCCGCCGGCACGGTGCGCTTCGAGGACGTGCGCTTCGCCTACGACCCGAAGCGGCCCATCCTGCACGGCATCAGCTTCGAGGTGCCGGCGGGCCGGACGGTGGCGGTGGTCGGCGCCTCGGGCGCCGGCAAGAGCACGCTGGCGCGGCTGCTCTACCGCTTCTATGACGTCTCCGCCGGCCGCATCACCATCGACGGCCAGGACATCCGCCAGGTCACCCAGGACAGCCTGCGCCGGGCCATCGGCATCGTGCCGCAGGACACCGTGCTGTTCAACGACACCGTGGGCTACAACATCGGCTACGGCCGCACCGGCGCCAGCCAGGCCGAGATCGAGGCCGCGGCGCGCGCCGCGCACATCCACGACTTCATCGCCGCCACGCCGGCCGGCTACGGCACGATGGTCGGCGAGCGCGGGCTCAAGCTGTCGGGCGGCGAGAAGCAGCGCGTGGCGATTGCCCGCACGCTGCTGAAGAACCCGCCGATCTTGATCTTCGACGAGGCCACCTCGGCGCTGGACTCGGCCAACGAGCGCGCCATCCAGGCCGAGCTGAAGAGCGCCGCCCAGGGCAAGACGGCCCTGGTCATCGCCCACCGGCTGTCGACGGTGGTCGACGCGCACGAGATCGTCGTGCTCGACGCCGGCCGGGTGGTCGAGCGCGGCGCCCACGCCGACCTGCTGGCGCGCAACGGCCGCTACGCGGAGATGTGGCGCCTGCAGCAGGCGGGGGAGGATGCGGCGCACTGAGCGGCGGGTCTCGGCCGCGCAATCCGCGGCGCCCGGCGCCGCGGCGTCGCCAAATGCAACGGCCCGCTGCAGCAGCGGGCCGTCGGGCGTGGGGCGTTGGCGCTCAGTCGGCGCGGCGGCGGCGGGTGACCGCGCCGGCACCCAGCAGCGCGGCGAGGGTCAGCGCCAGGCTGGCGGGCTCGGGGACGGTGCCGCCGCCACCCGGGTTGGTGCTGGTCGGCACCAGCTGCAGGTCGTCGAGGGTGAAGTAGCGGCCGCCCTCGGCCATGCCGAAGGCGATGCTCTCGATCTCACCGTAGGCCGAGAGGTCGAAGCTCGCGGCGGGCTTGTCGTCGCCCGGGCAGTTCGCATTGGCGCTGTTGTCGTCGGTGTTCCACTTGAAGCAGTCGTTGGTGACGACGTTCATCGCACCGCTGCTGCCCTTGGAGCCGGTGACGTAGACATTCAGGCCGACCTGACCCAGACCATAGTTGAACGACAGCGTCGAGAAGGTGCGTCCGCTGCCGCTCAGCCGGATCGTGGCGATCAGGTTGTCGGTGCCGTCCTCGGGCCTGGAGTCGATCACGTTGCGGGCGAACACCGAACGGGTCGCGATGGTCTCGCGCTTGTAGGGCAGCGTGACGCTGTCCAGGGTGTCGTCGAAGGCGAGGAAGTTCTCGAAGGCCATCGAGTAGCCGCCGGCCTGGAGCGTGCCGATGACGGCGCCGTTCGGGTCGGCGCTGGCGACGGCCGACTTGAGGCCCTCGAAATCGACGGCCACCGGCCCGGCCACGGCTGCGCCGGCGAGGGCGGTCAGGCTGGCGGCAACCGCCACGGAGCGCAGAGCGTTGAACATGTTGTGATCCTGCTTCGATGGTGGGTGGCCGGGCTTTCGCACCCGGTTGGTGCAAGGGGCCGGCCGTATGAAACCGACTGTAGCGAAGCGCCCCCGCCGCCGTCCCGGGCCGGTCCCCTTTGTTCAGGGGGGAAAAACAGCGGGCTGCCCCGAGATCGGTGGGCTGGGTGTGCACCACTACACTCGTCCGGGTGGAAACCAAGTGGCTCGAGGACTTCGTCAGCCTGGCCGAGACGCGCAGCTTCTCGCGTTCGGCACAGCTGCGCCACGTCACCCAGCCGGCCTTCTCGCGGCGCATCCAGGCGCTGGAGGCCTGGGCCGGGGTCGACCTGGTCGACCGCTCGTCCTACCCGACGCGGCTGACGCCGGCCGGCGAGACGCTGCACGCCCAGGCGCTGGAGATCCTGGTGGCGCTGCAGGCCGCGCGCAACCTGATGCGCGCCCACCGCGCCAGCGGGCAGGACGTGATCGAATTTGCCATTCCGCACACGCTGGCCTTCACCTTCTTCCCGCACTGGCTGATGGAGCTGCGCGGGCGCTTCGGCAGCGGCGTCAAGACGCGCTTGATCGCGCTCAATGTGCTGGACGCGGTGCTGCGCCTGACCGAGGGCGGCTGCGACCTGCTGATCGCCTACCACCACGCCTCGCAGCCGCTGCAGCTCAGCCCCGACCGCTACGAGATGCTCTCGCTGGGCCACGAGACGCTGGCCGCCTACGCCAAATCGGATGGCGAGGGCCAGCCGCTGTTCCGCCTGACGCCGGGCAGCGGCGCGCCGGTGCCGCTGCTGGCCTACGCCGGCGGCGCCTACATGGGCCACATGGTCGACCAGATCATCCGCCAGATGCCGGTGCCGCCGGCGCTGGAGACGATCTACGAGACCGACATGGCCGAGGGCCTGAAGGCGATGGCGCTGGAGGGTCACGGCCTGGCCTTCCTGCCGGCCAGCTCGGTGCGCCAGGAACTGCGCAGCCGCCGCCTGGTGCCGGCCGCGCCGCCCGGCGTGGGCGAGCTGACGATGGAGGTGCGCATCTACCGCGAGCGCCCGGAGGTGGCGCGCCACGTCAAGCCCGCGGCCCAGGCGCTGTGGGACTTCCTGCGCCAGCCGCACTGACGCACGGCCGGCGCCGGCGCGGGTGCGAAAATCCCCGCATGAGCCTCCCGCAGATCACCCTGACCCGCCCCGACGACTGGCACCTGCACCTGCGCGACGGCGCGGCGATGGCGGCGGTGCTGCCGGCCACCGCGCGGCAGTTCGCCCGCGCCATCGTGATGCCCAACCTGCGCCCGCCGGTGACCACCGCGGCCGCCGCGGCGGATTACCGCGCGCGCATCCTCGCGGCGCTGCCCGCCGGCAGCGACTTCCAGCCGCTGATGACGCTGTACCTGACCGACAACCTGGCCGTCGACGAGATCGCCCGCGCCCAGGAGGCCGGCGTGGTGGCCTGCAAGCTCTACCCGGCCGGGGCGACGACCAACAGCGACGCCGGGGTCACCGACATCCGCAAGGTCTACCCGGTGCTGGAGGCGATGCAGCGCGCCGGCCTGCTGCTGCTGGTGCACGGCGAGGTCACCGACCCGGCGGTCGACGTGTTCGACCGCGAGGCGGTGTTCATCGACCGCGTGATGCAGCCGCTGCGCCGCGACTTCCCCGCGCTGAAGGTGGTGTTCGAGCACATCACCACCCGCGAGGCCGCGCAATACGTGGCCGAGGCCGGCGCGCACACCGCGGCCACCGTCACCGCCCACCACCTGCTGTACAACCGCAACGCCATCTTCCAGGGCGGGCTGCGGCCGCACTACTACTGCCTGCCGGTGCTCAAGCGCGAGGTGCACCGCCAGGCCCTGGTGGCCGCCGCCACCTCGGGCTCGGACCGCTTCTTCCTCGGCACCGACAGCGCACCGCACGCCAGCGCGATGAAGGAGGCCAGCGTCTGCGGCGCCGGCTGCTACACCGCGCTGAGCGCGCTGGAGCTGTACGCCGAGGCCTTCGACGCCGTTGGCGCGCTGGACAGGCTGGAAGGCTTCGCCAGCCACCACGGCCCCGACTTCTACGGCCTGCCGCGCAACACCGGCACGGTGACGCTGGCGCGCCAGCCCTGGACCCTGCCCGAGGCCGTGCCCTTCGGCGACGCCCAGCTCAAGCCGCTGCGCGGCGGCGAGACCCTGGCCTGGCGTCAGCTCTGATCCGCGGCAGCGGCCCGGCGGCGCCGCGCGGCACCGTCGACACCGGCCGGCCCTGGCTGGCGCCGCTGCAGCCCCGCCTGTCGCAGGTGCTGGCGCAGTGGCAGCGCGGGGTTCCCGTGGCCGACGCGCTGAACGCCGCCGTGGCCGACGCGGCGCTGCCGACGCTGGCCGCCGGCCCGCTGCGCTTCGTGCCGCAGCAGGCCCTGCCGGCGGGCGAGGCCTACGAGGCCTTCATCGCCCGCAGCGCCGGCGTGCCCACCCGCGACAACCTGCACGACCTGTTCAACGGTCTGGTCTGGCTGGCCCGGCCGGCGCTCAAGCGGCGGCTGAATGCGCTGCAGGCCGCCGAGATCGCCCGCCTGGGCATCGGCGGGCGGCGCGGCCCGGCGCGCGACGCGCTGACCCTGTTCGACGAGAACGGCGCGCTGCTGCAGGCGCCGCCGGCGCTGTGGGCGGCGCTGCGCGCACGCGACTGGCGCACGCTGTTCCTCACCCGCCGTGCGCTGTGGACGCAGGCGCGCCTCACGCTGTTCGGCCACGCGCTGCTGGAGCAGCTGGCCACCGCGCCGCGCAAGCCGCTGTGCGCCCATGTGCTGGCGCTGGACGACACCGGCGACGCGCCGCTGGCGCTGGACGCCGCGGCCTGGGCCGCCAAGCCCCTGCTGCCGCTGCCGGTGCTGGGCGTGCCGGGCTGGTGGCCGGCCAACCGGGCGCCGGGCTTCTACGACGACCCGGCGGTGTTCCGGCCGCCGCGGTCGCCGGGGCGCGTGGTGGCGGCCGCGCCGCTGGCCGCCTGACCCTGGCCGCGCCCGGCGGGCGCGCTCAGGTGCGGAAGGTCGCCACCTGCTGCTGCAGGCGCTGGGCCTGCGACTGCAGCGAGGCCGCGGCGGCGGTGGACTCTTCCACCAGCGCGGCGTTCTGCTGCGTCATCGTGTCGATAGCCTCCACCGACTGGTTGACCTGGCGGATGCCGTCACGCTGCTCGACCGCGGCGCTGGCCAGCTCGGCGATCAGCGTGGACACCTGCTGCACGCCGGCGACGATCTCCTGCATGGTCTCGCGCGCCTGGCCGACCTGGCCCGAGCCGTGCTCGACCGCGTCGACCGAGCTGCCGATCAGCACCTTGACCTGGCGCGCCGCGTCGGCCGAGCGCTGGGCCAGCGTGCGCACCTCGCCCGCCACCACCGCGAAACCGCGGCCCTGCTCGCCGGCGCGGGCGGCTTCCACCGCGGCGTTCAGCGCCAGGATGTTGGTCTGGAAGGCGATGCCGTCGATGACGCTGATGATGTCGGCGATCTTGCGCGAGGACTCGGCGATGCGGTCCATGCTGTGCACCACCTCGCCGACGACCTCGCCGCCGCGGCGGGCCGCGGCCGCGGCGTCGGCGGCCAGCGTGCTGGCCTGCTGGGCGGTGTCGGCGGAGTGGCCGACGGTGCCGGTCAGCTGCTCCAGACTGGACGCGGTCTCCTGCAGGTTGGACGCGGTCTGCTCGGTGCGCGAGGACAGGTCGTGGTTGCCGGTGGCGATCTGCGTGGACGCCACCGAGACCGAGGACACGCCCTGGCGCACCTGGTCGACCAGGCCGCGCAGCTGGGCACTCATCCGGCCCAGGCCGCGCATCAGCCGGCCCAGCTCGTCGCGGCGCGCCTCGTCGACGGTCTGGCTCAGGTCGCCGGCGGCCACCGCCTCGGCCAGCGCCACGGCGCGCTGCAGCGGATGGTGGATCGAGCGCAGCAGCACCGCCGCCCAGGCCAGCCCGGCCGCGCAGACCGCGGCGGTGGCCAGCAGGCCCAGCAGCGCGGTGCGGGCCAGCGCGGCCTCGGCCGCCTGCTGGGTGCGCGCCAGCTCGTCGCGCTGCACCTGCACCACCGCGTCCTGCGCCGCCTCGTAGCGGGCGATCACCGGCATGAACTCGTTGCTCAGGAAGGCCTGCACCGCGGCGCTGTCGCCGCCGGTCTTCAGCTCGTTGCCCTTCTTGACCAGGGCCAGCACCTCCTTGCGCCGCTCGGTCACCGCGTCCATCGCCCGCTTGTCGGCCTCGGTGGTGGCCAGCGCCTGGATCTGCTTGAGCGTCTCGCTGCTGGCGGCGATGCCGCTCTTCATGCGCTCGCCGAACAGCGCCGTCACCGCGGCCTCGCTGCTGCTCATGCCGGCGATCATGCGCTCGGTGTTCAGCTGGCCGATCGACTTCCACTGGGTGGTCAGCGTGATCAGCTCGCGCGCACGCTCGGTCTGCTCGGCGGCCTGGCGGTGCGCGCGGTCGTTGCTGAACTGGATCCAGCCGCCCAGCGCCAGCATCGCGGCCAGCAGCAGGATGATGGATCCCCACAGTTTCTTGGTCAGTGAGATGTCGTCGAGTTTCATGGCGGGGTGGGTGCGTGGACGTTGCGGGGCCAGGGTGCAGGGCGGCATGGGTTGCCCCGGGGGCGCGGCGCCCCGCCGATCGCCTAGCATGGTCGACGGGGCTGCGGCCCGGGTGGCCACCTGTGTCTTTGATGTCGGTCAGAGTTGGCGCAAACTGAACAACTGATCAGTCTTCGGACTGAGGTGTCCGTCACCAATGAAGCCAAGCCAAGCACTGCGCGCTCCGCTCGCCGAGGCATCCGTCACGCCGGCCTTGCCGGCGTCGGCCCTGTCCGGCCGCCGCGCAGCGATCCTGGCCAGCGCCCAGGCGCTGTTCTCGCGCTACGGCTACCGCGGCGTGGCGCTGCGCCAGATCGCCGCGGACGCCGGCGTGTCGCTGACGCTGCTGGACCACCACTTCGGTGCCAAGCCGCAACTGTTCCTGGCCGTGGTCGAGGCCTGGCGCGGCGTGGTCGAGTCCAGCCTGGACGAGCTGCGGGCGGTCGCCGGCGGCCAGCCCTGCACCGCCGGACCGGCCGAGCTGGTGGACCGGCTGCTGGTGTGCGTGCGCCGCCTGCGCGACCAGCCCGCCGGCGCGCAGCTGCTGTGGATGCACCTGCGCAGCCGCCACGACGACGACCCGCTGGTCACGGCGGCGCTGGCGCAGCTGTTCGCGCCGGTGGAGGCCGCCTGGGGGGCGGCCCTGCTGGCGGCCTACCCGGCGCTGGATGGCCCGCGGCTGACCGCCCTGTACCCCTGTGTGCGCGGCGCGCTGCTGGAGGGCTATGTGCGCCAGACCGCCGCCGGCGCCGCGCCGGTGGACGAGCCGGCGTTCGACGAGCAGGTGCGGCGCTTCCTGATCGGCGGCCTCGCCGCGGTGGTCGGCGTCGCGGTGCCCGGCTGAGCGCGCGGCCGGCGCCCCGCCGGTTCAGCGGTGCGCCGCGGCGGGGCGGTGTTCAGGCCGGCAGGAAGCCGTCGATCGACAGGTAGCGCTCGCCGGTGTCGTAGTTGAAGCCCAGCACGCGGCTGCCGGCGGGCAGCTCGGGCAGCTTCTGGGCGATGGCCGCCAGCGTTGCGCCGCTGGAGATGCCCACCAGCATGCCTTCCTCGCGGGCGCTGCGGCGGGCCATCTCGCGCGCCGCCTCGGCGTCGACCTGGACCACGCCGTCGAGCAGGCCGGTGTGCAGGTTCTCGGGGACGAAGCCGGCGCCGATGCCCTGGATCGGGTGCGGGCTGGGCTGGCCGCCGCTGATCACCGGCGAGGCCGCCGGCTCCACCGCGAAGACCTTCAGCCGGGGCCAGGCGTTCTTCAGCACCTGGGCGGTGCCGGTCAGGTGGCCGCCGGTGCCCACGCCGGTGATCAGCGCGTCCAGGCCCTCGGGGAAGTCGCGCAGGATCTCCTGGGCCGTGGTGTTGACGTGGGCGGCGATGTTGGCCGGGTTCTCGAACTGCTGCGGCATCCAGGCGCCGGGCGTGGCCGCGACGATCTCCTGGGCGCGGGCGATGGCGCCCTTCATGCCCTTCTCGCGCGGCGTCAGGTCGAAGGTCGCGCCGTAGGCCAGCATCAGGCGGCGGCGCTCCACGCTCATGCTGTCGGGCATCACCAGCACCAGCTTGTAGCCCTTGACCGCGGCGACCATCGCCAGCCCGATGCCGGTGTTGCCCGAGGTCGGCTCGACGATGGTGCCGCCGGGCAGCAGGCGGCCGCGGCGCTCGGCGTCCTCGACCATGCTCAGCGCGATGCGGTCCTTGATCGAGCCGCCCGGGTTGCCGCGTTCGCTCTTGATCCACACCTCGGCGCCCGGGAACAGGCGGTTGATGCGCACGTGGGGCGTGTTGCCGATGGTGGCGAGGATGTTCTCGGCTCTCATGGGGTGTCTCTCCTTGTCGTTGCAGCAGGTCCAGCGGACTGCCCCGATAATCGCACGGTGAAGCGCGCCAGACCGCCGCTGGGGCAAGCGCCGAAAGGCGGCCCTGGAGGAAGGTCCGGACTGCACAGGGCGGCGTAGCAGCTAACGGCTGTCCACCGCGAGGTGAGGATCAGAGCAACAGAGACGAGTCGGCACGGTCCGCCGTGCCGGGTGAAACGGGCAATCTCTACGCGCAGCAACACCGAATAGGCCGGCGATGATGTGGCCCGCGGAGCCGGCGGGTAGGTGGCACCGAGCCGGGCGGGCGACCCCCGGCCCAGAGGAATGGCGGTCACGCCGCGTGCCCCGCAAGGGGTGCGCGGTGCACAGAATCCGGCCTATCGGCGCACTTCACACTTTTTCCACGGCGGCAGGCCCACAAGGCCTGCCGCCTTCGCTTTGCACTGGTCGCGATGAACCCGAACGCTTCCCGACTCTGGCGCGGCCCGCGCTGGGCGCTGGCGGCCCTGCTGGCTTGCCTGGGCACGCTGGGCCCGTTCTCGATCGACACCTACCTGCCGGCGTTCTCGGGCATCGCCGCCTCGCTGGGCGCCACGCCGGCGCAGATGCAGCAGACGCTGTCGGCCTACCTGTTCGGCTTCGCGCTGATGAACCTGTTCCACGGCGCGCTGTCGGACAGCCTGGGCCGCCGGCCGGTGGTGCTGTGGGGGCTGGCGCTGTTCACGCTGGCCTCGCTGGGCTGCGCGCTGAGCCAGACCATCGGCCAGCTGGTGGCCTTTCGCGCGCTGCAGGGCATGTCGGCCGGCGCCGGTGTCGTGGTCTCTCGCGCCATCATCCGCGACCTGTTCCCGCCCGAGGACGCCCAGCGGGTGATGTCCCAGGTGACGATCTACTTCGGCGTGGCGCCGGCCATCGCCCCGGTGCTGGGCGGCTGGTGCTTCGTCCACCTGGGCTGGCACGCCATCTTCTGGCTGCTCACCGCCATCGGCGCGCTGCTGTGGGCGCTGAACTGGCGCCTGCTGCCCGAGACGCTGGACCCCGCCACGCGCCAGCCCTTCGCCCCGGGGCCGCTGATGCGCGGCTACGCCGAGCTGCTGCGCAACCCGCGCTTCGTGCTGCTGGTGTTCGCCAGCGGCGTGCCCTTCAACGGCATGTTCCTGTACGTGCTGTCGGCGCCCGAGTGGCTGGGCACCCACCTGGGCCTGGGGCCGACGCAGTTCTTCTGGTTCTTCGGGCTGACGATCTCCGGGATCATGGGCGGCGCCGCGGTCAGCGGCCGGCTGGCCGGGCGCATGCCGCCGCGGCGGCAGATCCGCTGGGGCTTCGCCATCATGGTCAGCGTCTCGCTGCTCAACGTGGTGCTGAACCTGGCGCTGGCGCCGCACCCGGCCTGGGCGCTGCCGCCGGTGGCGCTGTTCGCCTTCGGCTGGGCGCTGATGGTGCCGGTGGTCACGCTGATGGTGCTGGACCTGGCGCCGGAGCGCCGCGGCATGGCCTCGTCGCTGCAGGCCTGCGTCGGCAGCGCGGCCAACGGCCTGGTGGCCGGCGCGGTGGCGCCGCTGGTGATGCATTCCACGGTGGCGCTGGCGCTGGCGTCGACGGCGCTGATGGCGGTGGGCCTGCTGGCCTGGCACGCGCTGCGGCGGTTGCCGGCCTGAACCGGCGCGGGGCTCAAGCTCGGCCCGGCCGCGGCCGATAGCACCGCATGGGCGTCGCACGGTCAAGCCGTCCGGCGCGCGCAACCTTTCTGCGAGCACAACGCCATGCCTGCTGACGCCTTCCGTCCCGCCCCGCGCTCCGCCCGCCGCCTGTCGCCGGCGCTGCTGGCCGTCGCCGCCCTGCTGGCCGCCGTCGGCACGGCGCGGGCCGCCGAGGGGCACGATGCCCACGGCGCAGCCAAGCCGGCGGCCAAGGCCCCGGCCAAGGCGGCGCCCGAGGCGGGCAAGGCCGAGGCCCGGCCGGCCGCGGCGGCACCTGCGCCGGGCGGCGACCCGATGGACACGCTGCGCGAGAAGCTGGCCAGCAAGCTCGGCGCGACCAAGGCGCCGGAGGCGCCCTCGCCCTATGTGGTGCGGGTGGTGTCCAAGGCCGGCGGCGACGCGCACGGCGCGCTGGCCACCGCGCAGAAGGGCAACCACCCGGCCACCGCGGCCAAGGTGGCCAAGCTGCGCGCCGAGAAGGCCGCCGCCGGCCACCAGGCCGACGGCCACGCCGCCCACTGGAGCTACAGCGGCGAGGGCGGACCCGAGAAGTGGGGCCAGCTCAAGCCCGAGTTCGCCACCTGCGCCAACGGCACGCGGCAAAGCCCGATCGACATCCGCAGCGGCGTCAAGGTCGACCTGGAGCCGATCCAGTTCGACTACCGCCCCTCGGGCTTCCGCGTCGTCGACAACGGCCACACCATCCAGGTCAACCTGGAGGGCGGCAACTCGATCGAGGTGCAGGGCCGGCGCTACGACCTGCTGCAGTTCCATTTCCACCGTCCGTCGGAGGAGCGCATCGATGGCCGCCAGTTCGACATGGTGGCCCACCTGGTGCACAAGGACCCCGAGGGCCGCCTGGCCGTGGTGGCCGTGCTGCTGGACCGCGGCAGCGCGCACCCGCTGGTGCAGACGGTGTGGAACAACCTGCCGCTGGAAAAGGGCAGCGAGGTGGCAGTGCGCGCCCCGCTGGACATGAACCACCTGCTGCCGGCCGACCGCCGATACTTCACCTACATGGGCTCGCTGACCACGCCGCCGTGCAGCGAGGGCGTGCTGTGGATGGTGATGCAGCAGCCGGTGCCCGTCGCCGTGGAGCAGATCGGCGTGTTCTCGCGCCTCTACCCGATGAACGCCCGCCCCATCCAGTCCGCCTCCGGCCGGCTGATCAAGCAGTCGAACTGACGTTCCTGGCGCAGCGGCTGCAGGCTGCCGAGGGCTGTTGACGGCACTTTGCTGCCGTTACCTCGTTGTTGCTTGAAGCGGACTTTGCGTCGGCCTGCGCGATCGCGGCGCGCCGGGCTGGCCTGCTTTGCTCCGTGTCCCCCGGGTCGGCTGCGCCGACCCTCCTCCTTTACCTACGCAAAGCAGGCCAGCCCGTCACGCCGCTCCGCCACCACCGCCGCATGCGGGGATCAGGCCCGTGCCCTGCGGGGATGGTGCCGGGCCGAGAGCACCGGGTGCCCGGCTACCGCAGGTAAAGGAGGAGCCGGCCACAGGCCGGCGGGGGACACGGAGGTAGCCGGGTACCCGGTGGTCTCGGCCTTCGCGCAATGCGTCGAAGGTCTGCCTCGGCCGAAGAAGAACGACTGAGAAGCGCCGAAACTCGCCCCCACCAGGCCAGGCCGTCAGTTCACCGCCCGCACCTTGCCCTGCCAGTAGGGCTCGCGCAGCACGCGCTTGAGCAGCTTGCCGCTGGGATTGCGGGGCAGGGTGTCGACGAAATCCACCGACTTCGGGCATTTGTAGTGCGCCATGCGTTCGCGCATCCAGGCAATCAGCTCGGGCGCGGTCAGCGCGGCGCCGGGGCGCAGCACCACGCAGGCCTTCACCGCCTCGCCCCAGGTCTCGTCGGGCACGCCGATGATGGCGCCGTCGGCCACCGCCGGGTGCTGCATCAGCAGGTTCTCGATCTCGGCCGGGTAGATGTTCTCGCCGCCCGAGATGATCATGTCCTTGATGCGGTCGTGGATGAACAGGTAGCCGTCCTTCAGGTAGCCGCCGTCGCCGCTGCGGAACCAGCCGCCGCGTGCGTTGCGGCCCTCGGGGAAGACCTGGGCGGTGGCGGCGTCGTTCTTCCAGTAGCCGATCATGTTGCCGGGCGACTCGATCAGCACCTCGCCGGTGGCGCCCTCGGGCACGTCCTGGCCGCTCACCGGGTCGACGATGCGGATGCGCGCGCCGGGCACCGGGCGGCCGGCCGAGCGCAGCAGCGCCGCCTTGGGGCCGCTGGCCGCGTGGTCCTCGGGCATCAGGAAGGTGGCCGAGCCGGCGATCTCGGTCAGGCCGTAGACCTGCAGGAAGCCGCAGCCGAAGGTGGCCATCGCGTCGGTCAGCACGCGGTCGCTGATCGGCGAGCCGCCGTAGGAGATCAGCTGCAGCGAGCGGTAGTTGCCATCCTTGGCATTGGGCGCCTGCAGCATGAACAGGATCATCGCCGGCACCAGGAAGGCATGGGTGATGCCGTGGCGGCCGATGGCGTCGATGAAGCCGGCGGGGTCGAAGTCCGGGAAGGAGATGCCGCTGCAGCCCGCGTACAGCGGGAACAGCGCCATGTTGGTGCCGGCGATGTGGAAGGTCGGCAGCGGGTTGCCGACCACCGCCTCGGCGCCGACATGCCACACCGCGCAGCCCAGGCTGCAGTTGAACAGCAGCCCGGCGTGCGACAGCACCACGCCCTTGGGCAGGCCGGTGGTGCCCGAGGAGTACAGCTGCAGCATCGGGTCCTCGCCCCGGGCGTCCACCGGCACCAGCTGGTCCGACGCGCCGGCGTGCCAGTCGGCGAAGCCGGGCAGGCCGGCGTGCGGGCCGTCGGTGCAGGCCACGGTGGCCAGGGCGGGCAGCTGGCTGCGGTCGGCCAGGCCCAGGAAGGCGGCGTCGGCCATCAGGAAGCGCGCGCCGCCGTTGTCCAGGATCCAGGTCACCTCGGCCGGCGCCAGCCGCCAGTTCACCGGCATGGCCACCGCGCCGATCTTGGCCGCCGCCAGCACCAGCAAGGTGCATTCGACATGGTGCTTGGTCAGCGCGGCGACGCGGTCGCCCGGGCCCACGCCGGCGGCGCGCAGCGCGTTGGCGATGCGGTTGCTGTCGCGGTCGACGTCGGCATAGCGCCAGCGGCGCTCGCCGCAGCGGTAGGCGGTGGCGTCGGGCTGCTGGCGGGCGCGCTGCTGCACCAGTGCGGTGAAGGTGGTCGGGGCGGTCATCGGGCGTCTCCTGGGGCTTGGGGCGGCGCCGGGGCGACCGCGCTGGCACCCATCCTGCGCCCGAAGCCGGCCGGCGCGCTTGCGTGATATGGCTGGCCGGCCCCCCCGGGGCGGCGGGCTCAGGGACAATCCGGGGGTGTCCAGCCCGACCCGCCGCCTGCCGCCCGTCCCGCCATGCGCATCCTGATCGTCGAGGACGAACCCAAGACCGCCGCCTACATCCGCAAGGGCCTGACCGAGCACGGCTACGTCGTCGACCTGGCCTGCAACGGCACCGACGGCCTGCACATGGCGCTGACCAGCGCCTACGACCTGGTGCTGCTGGACGTGATGCTGCCCGGCACCGACGGCTGGACGGTGCTGCAGACCCTGCGCCGCCAGCGCGACACGCCGGTGTTCATGCTCAGCGCCCGCGACGCGGTGGCCGACCGCGTGCGCGGCCTGCAGCTGGGCGCCGACGACTACCTGATCAAGCCCTTCGCCTTCTCCGAGCTGCTGGCGCGGGTGCAGACCATCCTGCGCCGCGGTGCGCTCAAGCCGGCCACGGTGCTGCGGGTGGCCGACCTGGAGCTCGACACCGCGCGCCGCCGCGTCAGCCGCGCCGGCCAGCGCATCGACCTGACCGCCCGCGAGTACGCGCTGCTGGACCACTTCATGCGCCACGAGGGTCAGGCGCTGTCACGCACGCTGATCGCCGAGCATGTCTGGGACATGAACTTCGACAGCGACACCAACGTCGTCGACGTGGCGGTGCGGCGGCTGCGCGCCAAGATCGACGACCCCTTCGAGCGCAAGCTGATCCACACCGTGCGCGGCGTGGGCTACGTCTTCGAGGCACGGCTGGCATGAGCCGGCCCGCGCGACACGGCCCGGCGGGCCTGCTGCGGCTGTGGCAGCGCCGGCTGCGGCGGTCGATGACGCTGCAGATCTGGCTGGCGATCACGCTGATGGCCACGCTGCTGGTCGGCGGCAGCAGCCTGCTGGTGCTGCACCTGTCGCGCGCCGAGCTGGCCGACGTGGCCGACACCTTCCTGCTCGGCCAGCTGGCGACGATGCGTCAGGACATCGCCGAGCTGCCCGGCCCGCTGGCCGAGCGCGCGCCCGCGCTGGTGCGGCGCGCGCAGCGCCAGCTCGAGCCGCTGCAGGTGGCCATCCTGGACGCCGAGCGCCGGCCGCTGGCCGCCGGCGAGCCCTTCAGCGTGCCCTGGGCCATGCTGCCCTCGCGCCCGCTGGACACGGCGCTGCTGCCCGAGCGCATCAACAGCAGCGACCTGCCCGGCCTGCGCCGCCGCCTCGGGCCGGTGGCCGCCGACTGGCGCGCGCCCGACGGCCGGCTGTACCGCTACGTGCTGGGCTGGGTGGCGCTGCCGCAGCACGACGCCGCGCCGCCGGCGCCGGCGTCGGTGCTGGTGGCCATGGCGCTGGACGCCGAGGCGGCACTGGATTTCGACCGCCGCAGCTGGACGGTGATCCTGCTCGCGCTGGCGGTCAGCACGCTGACCGCCGGGCTGGTCGGCGCCTGGCTGGCCCGCTACATCGTGCACGCCGCACGCCGCCTGGGCGAGGCGGCCGGCCGCATCCAGGCCCGGCCGGCCTGCGAGCGGCTGGAGCTGTCGGCGCTGCCGCGCGAGCTGCGCGACGCCGGCGAGGCCTTCAACCGCATGCTCGACCGCGTCGAGGCCGCCTTCGCCCGCGAGGCCGAGTTCTCGTCCGACCTGGCCCACGACCTGCGCACGCCGATCAACAACCTGCTGGGCGAGGCGCAGGTCGCGCTGTCGCGCCCGCGCGGTGCCGACGAGTACCGCGCGGTGCTCGAATCGGCGGTCGAGGACTACGAGCGCATCTCGCGGCTGATCGAGAACATGCTGTTCCTGGCCCGCGCCGAGCACACCGAGTCGGCGCTGAAGCTGGAATGGGTGGACGGCAGCGATCTGGTGGCCCGGGTCGGCGACTACTTCGAGGCGCTGGCCGAGGACCATGGCGTGGCGCTGCGCTTCGCCTGCCATGCCGCCGGCGAGGGCGGCTGCCGCGTCTGGGCCGACCGCACGCTGCTGGCGCGCGCGCTGGGCAACCTGCTGAACAACGCGCTGCGCTACGCGCCGCGCGGCAGTGCGGTACGCATCTTGCTCAGTGTCGGGCCGGGCGGTGCGGCGCGCATCGAGGTGGCCAACGACGGGCCGCCGATCCCGGCCGAGCTGCACGAGCGGATCTTCGAGCGCCTGTTCCGCGCCGATCCGTCGCGCGAGGGCTCGGCCCAGGGTTCGGGGCTGGGCCTGGCCATCGTCAAGTCCATCATGGCGCTGCACGGCGGCCGGGTGGCGGTGCGCAGCGCCCCGGGGGTGCCGACGGTGTTCACGCTGTGGTTCCCGGGCCCGGTGCTGGCCGCGGCGCCCGCGCCCGGCGTGCCGCATGCGCCGGCCGGCGCGGCCTGAGCCGCCGCGGCACGGCCGCGCGCGTGCTGCATTGCGGCAAACGCGTCACGCGTCGGTGCGTTTCCGGGGGGGTGGTCTTCGCACGCCCCGGGTGGTTGGCGACGCCGCACATGCTGCGGCCGTCGGCGCTTCCTAAGCTGGCGCATGTCCTGGCTTCGGACCCTGGCGCCGCCTGGCGGAGGGCAGGGTCCGGGACATGTCCAACACCCCAAGGAAAGGATCATCATGAAGAAGATCGCAGTGCTCGCCCTGGCCGCCGCCGCCGCCATGTCGGCCCAAGCCCAGTCGTCGGTCACCCTGTTCGGCCTGGTCGACCTGAGCGTCAACTCGGTGAAGAACGGCTCCGTGTCGCAGAAGTCGATGGACAGCGCCGGCCTGAACACCAGCCGTCTGGGCTTCCGTGGCGTGGAAGACCTGGGTGGTGGCATGATCGCCGGCTTCCACCTGGAAGCGGGTCTGAACCCCGACACCGGCGCCGCTGGCGGCAGCGTCGGCAACAGCAACACCGGTTTCTTCAACCGCCGCTCGACCGTCAGCCTGAACGGCAGCTTCGGTGAAGTGCGCCTGGGCCGCGACTACAACGTCGGCTTCAACGTGGCCAGCAAGTTCGACGCCTTCGGCGCCAACGGCTTCGGCACCGCCTACAACCTGTACAACGGCAAGGCCGTGGCGCTGAACACCAAGGCCGGCGACTCGGTGGCCCGCATCAACAACGCGGTCAGCTACTTCCTGCCCGGCAAGCTGGGCGGCGTGTACGGCCAGCTGCAGGTCGGCGCGCCCGAGGGCGTGGCCGGCAACGGCTACAAGGGCGGCATGATCGGCTACGCCGCCGGCCCGGTGGACGTGGCGGTGTCGTTCAGCCAGATCGACGTCTTCGGCACCGAGAAGTACAAGGTCGCCAACATCGGCGCTTCGTACAACTTCGGCGTGGTCAAGGTCTACGGCCTGTACGACCAGCGCAAGTACCTGGCGCAGAAGCACACCACCTATGAGCTGAGCGCCTCGGTGCCGCTGGGCCAGGGTGAGTTCCGTGCCGCCTACGCCGCGCTGAACGCCGAGGGTGGCACCGCCGCCTTCAACGGCAGCGACGCCAAGCTGTTCGGCTTCGAGTACATCTACAACCTGTCGAAGCGCACCGCCGTGTACGCCCAGACCGGCCGCCTGACCAACGACGGCGCCTCGGCGCTGACGCTGGGTGGTGCCGCCACCACCGCCACCGGCTTCAAGTCGACCGCCTACGGCGCTGGCGTCCGCCACACCTTCTGATCGTCGCCGCGGACGGGCCGCCCGGCCCGTCCCGCCGCACGCCACGGGCCGCACCCTTCGGGGTGTGGCCCGTTTTCATTGCGCCGCAGCGCGCGGACCAGGGGCTCAGGGTTTGCGCTGATTGCGCCTGGCTGATCGAACGATGACGGAATCGTCATCTTCCCGGCGGCCTTGGCGTCATGCCGCCTTTCTATCGTTGCATTCAGCCCGGATGCCGCGGGGTGACCGGCACGTACCGGCCTGTTGTGCGGGGCATCCGTTGTTTCAAAGCAACGAACGATCGAGAAGCGCATGCGTCGTCAAGACATCCAACTGCTGGCCCAGGCCCGACAGGGCGACGCCAGCGCGCGCTGCGAGGTGGGCCGCCGCTACCTGCTGGGGGTGGACGGCTTCCCGCAGCACGTGACCACCGCACTGGAATACCTGCAGCACCCCAGCCTGGCCGGCCAGGCGCTGCCGGCGCGCATCATCGCCGAGGGCTTGCCGCTGGAGGACCTGCTGGCGCTGGACCAGCAGCCGGCGCTCGAGCGCGCCGCGGGGGCCGGCAGCGTGCTGGCCCAGGTCAAGCTGGCGGTCTGGTGCGTGGCGCGCCGGGGTGCCGGCACCGAGGCGCGGCGCTGGCTGGCCGCGGCCGCCGGCGCCGGGCACGAGCCGGCACGCCGCGCCGGCGATGCGCTGGCGCGCCTGCGCGAGCGCGACGACGCGCTGCCCGCGCTGCTGGACGCGCTGGCCCCCGGCTCGGGCATCGACGGTGCGGCGGTGGCGCGTGCTGCGGCGCAGCAGGCGCTGGCCGCCGGCGAACTGCCGCGCCTGCTGGTGGCGCTGCGCGCCGCGCTGCGCCTGGCCGATGGCGCCGTCGGCGAGCTCTCGCCGCTGGTCGTCGACGCGCTGCGCCTGGCCGAGGCCGCCGGCCAGCCGCTGGACGGCCTGCCCGCCGAGGCGCTGCGCCACGCGCTGGAGCAGCGCGCCGTGCAGGGCGACCGCGACGCCGCCTTCGCGCTGGGCCGCGGCCTGTGCGGCATCGCCTGCGCGGCCCTGCCCGAGGCGGTGTTCGCCGAGCACCAGAACATGCGCAAGGGTGCCGCCTTCCTGCTGCGCGCGGCCGATGCCGGCTGCGACGCCGCCTGGCTGCACCTGTACCGCCTGCACAGCGACCACCGCCTGTCGGTGGCCAACCCGCAGCTGGCCCGCTTCTTCCTCGAGAAGGCCGCGCTGCGCGGCCAGGTCGAGGCGCAGCGCAAGCTGGGGGCACTGCAGCTGCGCGAGGCTTCGGCGCTGGACGAGACCGAGCAGGCCATCCACTGGCTGCACACCGCGGCCACCCAGGGCGACGCCCATGCGCGCACGCTGCTGCAGTCGCTGGTGCTGCCGGTCGAGGACGGTGCGGTCGAGGCCGCCTTCGCGATCGAGCAGGTGCGCCGCATCGACCCCTGGCTGGCCGAGCGCCTGGCCCTGGCCCGCGCCTTCGGCCTGACCCGGCTGGAGGCGCTGTGCGTCGACCCGGTGGCCGGCCTGCGGCCCTGGGGGCTGGTGGTGGCGCGCAACCCCTTCATCGCCCAGGCCCGGCTGGCGGCGCCGCGGGCGGTGCCCGCCACCAGCGACGAGGCGCTGGCGGTGGCGCGCCGCGCCGCGCACTTCTTCGGCCATGCCCGCAGCGAGGGGGCGGCCGCCGAGGGCGACCTGCGCGCGCGCACGCTGCGGCTGCGCCGCGTCTTCGAGCGCCTGGGCCTGGACGAGGCGATGTTCTTCTCCGAGGCCACCGCGATGGTGCTGGAATCGCTGCGCCTGGGCGCCAAGTGGGCCTACCGCGCGCGCCAGCCCTTGCAGGACGCGCTGGCCGCCTGATCGCCCCAGGCCGGCCCGGTGCGGTGCGGCGCCCCGGCGCCGCACCGCACCGGGCTTGCCGAGCCCCCTTGAACGCCCCGGCTTGCCGGGGCGTTTTTGCTGGGCGCCCGGCGTGTCGGGGTGCCGCGCGCGATCGCCGACAATCGCGGCGGTGACAGCCCGCGGCCGCTGCGCCCACCCCCTTGTCCCACCCGGGCCGGCAGCCCGGCGGCGGCCGATAGCTCAACCACCGCTTTCACAAGCCTTTGCAAGTCCCTATCTTGCAAGCATTTTTGTTTCTGCCTCCACCTGAGGAAGACCTACTAAGTAGTTGATTTGATTGATTTTTTCTAGCGCCCCGGACCGTCCGCCTCCTGTTTCTGCGGTAAAGTGGAGTTTGGTGGGAGTAGGTGGGGCAAAGTGTCTGGAACGGTCTTTCAGGGGACTTCAGCGCTGTCGCTGGATGGCAAGGGGCGGATGACCGTCCCGGCGCGCCATCGCGACGCGCTGGCGGCCCTGTGCGCCAACCAGCTCACGCTGACCCAGCACCCGGTGGGTTGCCTGCTGGTGTTCCCGCGGCCGGCCTGGGAGGCCTTCCGCACCCAGCTGCTGGGCCTGCCGATGGAGGCCGACGGCTGGCGCCGCTTCTTCGTCGGCAGCGCGGTCGACGTCGAGGTCGATTCCGCCGCCCGCGTGCTGGTGCCGCCCGAGCTGCGCGCCATGGCCGGGCTGGACAAGGACGTGCTGCTGCTGGGCATGGGCCAGCGGCTGGAGCTGTGGGACGCCGGCAAGTACGCCGCGCACCAGGCGCAGGTCATGGCCGGGCCGATGCCCGACGCCATCAAGAACTTTGTCTTCTGATGGCTGCCGCTGCGCTCCCCGCCGCCGCGTCCGCTGGCGCGTTGCAGCACACCACGGTGCTGCTGGACGAGGCCGTCGAGGCCGTGCTGACGCGCCCGGACGGTGTCTACGTGGACGGCACCTTCGGCCGCGGCGGCCACAGCCGGGCGCTGCTGGCGCGGCTGGCGCCCGGCGGCCGGCTGATCGCCTTCGACAAGGACCCCGAGGCGATCGCCGTCGGCCAGGCGCTGGCCGCGGCCGATGCGCGCTTCACCATCGTCCATGACAGCTTCTCGGCGATGGCCGAGGCCCTGGCCGCGCGCGGCGTCGCCCGCGTCGACGGCGTGCTGCTGGACCTGGGCGTGAGCTCGCCGCAGATCGACGACCCGTCGCGCGGCTTCAGTTTCCGGTTCGATGCGCCGCTGGACATGCGCATGGACACCACCCGCGGTCAGACCGCGGCCGAATTCCTGGAAGGCGCCACCGAGCGCCGCATCGCGGAGGTGGTTCGTGACTACGGCGAAGAACGGTTTGCTGTTCCGATTGCAAAGGCGCTTGTTGCTCGCCGGGACGGCGGGGCCCCTGTTCGAACCACGGCCGAGCTTGCCCAGGTCGTGGCTCGCGCGGTCAAGACCCGCGAGCCGGGCCAGGACCCTGCAACGCGGACATTTCAGGCTCTTCGGATTCTCGTCAACGGTGAGCTCGAAGCGCTCGAGCAGGGGCTGAGCGCCGCGCTGGCGCTGCTGGCGCCGGGCGGCCGGCTGGCGGTGATCAGCTTCCACTCGCTGGAAGACCGCATCGTCAAGACCTTCATCGCGCGCGAGAGCCGCGAGGTCGTCGACCGCCACAGCCCGGCGGTCTACGCCGCGCCGAAGGCGCTGAAGCTCAGGGCGCTGGGCCGCACCAAGCCCTCGGACGCCGAGGTGCGCGCCAACCCGCGCGCCCGCTCGGCGACGCTGCGGGTGGCCGAGCGCACGGAGGTGCCGGCATGAAGCGGGTCGAGCGCCGGGCCGCTCCCAAGCCGCCCGCTCGCTGGCGTGCGCCATCCGCCGGATGGCGCTCGTCCGCGCTCGCCCCCGCGGGGGATCGGCCGACGTTTCCGTCGGGCGAGGGGCCGGCATGACCCGCCTGAACCTGCTGCTGCTGGCCGCGGTGATCGCCAGCGCGCTGTTCCTGGTCAAGACGGCCTACGACGCGCGCCGGCTGTTCACCGAGAACCACCGCGCCGACACCGAGGCGCTGCGCCTGGAGGGCGAGCGCACCCGGCTGGAGGCCGAGCGCCAGCTGCAGGCCACCAACCTGCGCGTCGAGCGCACCGCGCGCGAGCGCCTGAAGATGGCCACCGTCACCCCGGCGGTGACGATGTACGAGGGTGCGCCGCCCGCTTCCGCGCCCTTGCTGCTGCGTCCGGCCACCGGAGGGGCGCGATGAGCCAGCCCCGCCAGGCCCACAGCGTGCGCGGCGTCAACTACGCCACCAGCCCGCTGCTGGCCAGCAAGACGCCGAACTGGCGCAGCCGCCTGGTCGTGGCCGCGGTCGGGCTGGGCTTTGCCGGCCTGCTGGGCCGTGCCGCCTACATCCAGCTGATCGGACCCGACTTCTTCCAGAAGGAGGGCGAGAAGCGCTATGCCCACACGCTGGAGGTGCCGGCCACCCGCGGCCGCGTGCTCGACCGCGGCGGCCAGCTGCTGGCCACCAGCGTGCCGGTGCCCAGCGTCTGGGCCATCCCCAAGGACTTCCAGGCCACGCCCGAGCAGCGCCGCCAGCTGACCGCGCTGCTGGGCATGGACGCCAAGGAGTTCGATCAGCGCCTGGGCAGCGGCAGCGCCAACTTCGCCTGGATCAAGCGCCAGATCGAGCCCGAGGTCTGGGCCAAGGTGCAGGCGCTGGGCATCAAGGGCCTGTACCAGAGCCGCGAGTACCGCCGCCGCTACCCCGAGGGCGAATCGGCCGCGCACGTGGTCGGCTTCACCAACCTGGAGGACCAGGGCCAGGAGGGCATCGAGCTGGCCTTCCAGAAGCAGCTGCAGGGCCGCAAGGGCTCGCGCGGCGTGGTCAAGGACCGCCTGGGCCGGGTCGTCGAGGACCTGGGCAGCGCGGTCGAGCCGGCCGACGGCCAGGACGTGGCGCTGTCCATCGACGCCAAGGTGCAGTTCTTCGCCTACCAGCGCATCCGCGACGCGGTGGCCGAGCACAAGGCCAAGGCCGGCAGCGTGGTGGTGCTGGACGTGCGCACCGGCGAGGTGCTGGCGCTGGCCAACTACCCCAGCTACGACCCCGGCGAGCGCGGCCGCCGCAGCGGCGAGCAGCTGCGCAACCGCGCGCTGACCGACGTCTTCGAGCCCGGCTCGACGATGAAGCCCTTCGTCATCGCCTGGGCGCTGGAGACCGGCAAGGTCAAGCCCGAGACGCCGGTCAACACCTCGCCGGGCAGCGTGGTGGTCAGCGGCATCCCGATCCGCGACGCCCACCCCCACGGCATGCTCAGCGTGCGCGAGGTGATCCAGAAGAGCTCCAACATCGGCACCGTGCGCATCGCCATGCAGATGCAGCCGCGCGAGCTGTGGGAGCTGTACGCCAACGTCGGCTACGGCCAGAAGCCGCAGATCAACTTCCCCGGCGCGGTCACCGGCCGGCTGCGTCCGTACAAGACCTGGCGGCCGATCGAGCAGGCGACGATGAGCTACGGCTACGGCCTGTCGGCCTCGCTGCTGCAGATCGCCCGCGCCTACACCACCTTCGCCCGCGACGGCGAGGTCATCCCGGTCAGCCTGCTCAAGCAGGATGCGCCGGGGCCGGGCCTGCGCGTGGTCTCGCCCGAGACCGCGCGCGAGGTGCGCACCATGCTGCAGATGGCCGCCGGGCCTGGCGGCACCGGCACGCTGGCACAGACCATCGGCTACTCGGTGGGCGGCAAGAGCGGCACCGCGCACAAGCAGGAAGGGCGCGGCTACGCCGGCAACAAGTACCGCTCCTGGTTCGTCGGCATGGCGCCGATCGGCCAGCCGCGCATCGTCGTCGCGGTGATGGTCGACGAGCCCAGCAACGGCCAGTACTACGGCGGCGCGGTCGCCGCGCCGGTGTTCAGCCAGGTCGTGCAGCAGACGCTGCGCATGCTCAACGTGCCGCCCGACCTCGAGGTCAAGCCCGGCGTCGTGGCCAAGGCCCAGCCCGGCGCGCCGGAGAACTTCTGACCATGGTGCAGCGCCTCGCCTCCGCCGCCGACGCCGCCGCCTGGCTGGCCGCGCGCGTGCCCGCCACGGGCACGGGCCGGCTGCGCACCGACAGCCGCCAGGTGCGCGCCGGCGACGCCTTCATCGCCTGGCCCGGCTACGCCACCGACGGCCGCCGGTACGTGGCCGGCGCGCTGGCCGCCGGCGCCGCGGCCTGCCTGGTCGAGGCCGAGGGCACCGAGGCCTTCGGCTTCGACGCGGCCGACCCGCGCATCGCCGCGCTGCCCGGGCTGAAGGCCGCCACCGGCCCGATCGCCGCGGCCTGGTACGGCCAGCCGGCGCAGGCGTTGCAGGTCGTGGCCGTGACCGGCACCAACGGCAAGAGCAGCAGCGCCTGGTGGACGGCGCAGGCGCTGTCGGCGCTGGGCCGCCGCTGCGGCGTGGTGGGCACGCTCGGCATCGGCGAGCCGCCGCGCGCCGGCCACCCGGGCAGCATCGCCCACACCGGCCTGACCACGCCCGACCCGGTGACGCTGCAGGCGGCCTTCCGCGGCATGGCCGACGCCGGCTTCGCCGCCTGCGCGATCGAGGCCTCGTCGATCGGCCTGGTCGAGCAGCGCCTGGCCGGCACGCCGGTCACCGTGGCGGTGTTCACCAACTTCACCCGCGACCACCTGGACTTCCACGGCGACATGGCCGCCTACTGGGCGGCCAAGCGCGCGCTGTTCGACTGGCCGGGGCTGCGCGCCGCGGTGGTCAACGTCGACGACGCCCAGGGTGCGGCGCTGGCCGCCGAGCTGCAAGGCCGTGCGCCGGACCTGTGGACCGTCTCGCTGCGCGGCCCGGCCCGCCTGGCCGCCCAGGGCCTGCGCTACGTCGATGGCGGCCTAGCCTGCACGGTGGTCGAGGGCGGGCAGCGCGCCGAGCTGCGCAGCACGCTGATCGGCGACTACAACGCCAGCAACCTGCTGGGCGTGCTGGGCGCGCTGCGCGCGCTGGGCCTGCCGCTGGCCGACGCCGTGGCCGTGGCGCCCCAGCTCAGCCCGGTGCCCGGCCGCATGGAGCGCGTGCCCGCGGCCCCGGGCGTGGCCGAGCAGCCCGAGGTGGTGGTCGACTACGCCCACACGCCCGACGCGCTGGATAAGGCCCTGGGCGCGCTGCGCCCGCTGGCCGCGGCGCGCGGCGGCGCGCTGTGGTGCGTGTTCGGCTGCGGCGGCAACCGCGACGCGACCAAGCGGCCGATGATGGGCGCCATCGCCCACCGCCTCGCCGACCGCGTGGTGCTGACCAGCGACAACCCGCGCGACGAGCGCCCGGCGCTGATCCTGTCGCAGATCCTGGCCGGCATCTGCAACGCCGACGCGGTGGCGGTGATCGAGGACCGCCGCGCCGCCATCGCCCACGCCGTGGGCCAGGCCGGCCCGCGCGACGTGGTGCTGCTGGCCGGCAAGGGCCACGAGGACTACCAGGAGATCGCCGGCGTCAAGCGCCCCTTCTCCGATCTGGCCGTGGCCGCGCAGGCCCTGGCCGAAAGGACCGGCGCATGAGCACGCCGTTGATGACGCTGGGCCAGGCCCACGCCCTGCTGCCGGGCGCGACCCTGGTCGGCGACCCGGCCACGCCGCTGCTGCGCGTGCACAGCGACACCCGCAACCTGCAGCCGGGCGACCTGTTCGTCGCGCTGCGCGGCGAGCGCTTCGACGCCAACGACTTCCTGCCGCAGGCGCGCGCCGCCGGCGCCGCCGCCGCGCTGGCCGAACGCGGCCTGGCCGAGGCCGGCCTGCCCGGCCTGCAGGTGCCCGACGCGCTGGCCGCGCTGCAGCAGCTGGCCACCGCCTGGCGCGCCCGGCTGCAGCTGCCGCTGATCGCGGTGACCGGCAGCAACGGCAAGACCACGGTGACGCAGATGGTCGCCGCCATCCTGCGCGCCTGGCTGGGCGAGGGCGCGCTGGCCACCGCCGGCAACCTCAACAACCACATCGGCGTGCCGCTGCAGGTGCTGCGCCTGCGCCAGGACGCCGTGGCCTGGCACCGCGCCGCGGTGCTGGAGCTGGGCATGAACCACCCGGGCGAGATCGCCCAGCTGGCGGCCATCGCCCAGCCGACGGTGGCGCTGGTCAACAACGCGCAGCGCGAGCACCAGGAGTTCATGGCCAGCGTCGAGGCCGTGGCGCAGGAGAACGGCAGCGCCATCAGCGCGCTGCCGGCCAGCGGCTGCGCCGTCTACCCGGCCGACGACGCCCATGCCGGGGTCTGGCAGGCGCTGGCCGGCGCGCGCGCGCAGCTGCGCTTCGCGCTGCACGACGACGCGGCGACGCAGGTGGCCGGCCCGGCCGACGTGCACGACGAGGCGCTGTGGGTGCCCGACGCCCAGGGCGGCCACTGGCAGCTGCGCATGCACACCCCGGCCGGCGCGGCCGAGTGCCACCTGTACGCGCCGGGCACGCACAACGTGCGCAACGCGCTGGCCGCGGCCACCGCGGCGCTGGCCGCCGGCGCGCCGCTGGCCGCGGTGGTGGCCGGGCTGGAGGCCTTCCGCCCGGTGTCCGGCCGCTCGCAGCTGCTGGGCCTGCGCCTGGGCGGGCGCGACGCGGCCCTGGTCAACGACAGCTACAACGCCAACCCCGACTCGGTGCAGGCCGCCATCCGCCTGCTCGCCGGCCTGCCCGGCCCGCACTGGCTGCTGCTGGGCGACATGGGCGAGGTCGGCGACCAGGGCCCGGCCTTCCACGCCGAGGTCGGCGCCGCGGCGCGGGCCGCCGGCATCGCCCACTTCTGGACCGCCGGCGCGCTGTGCGCCCACGCCGCCGCGGCCTACGGCCCCGGCGCACGCCACTTCGCCGACACCGCCGCACTGGTCGCCGCGCTGGACCAGGCGCCGGCCGCCGGCGCGGTGCTGGTCAAGGGCTCGCGCTTCATGCGCATGGAAACCGTGGTCAGCGCGCTGCAGCAGCGTGCCGCCGCGTCACAAGAACAACAAGGCTAGGACCCCGCATGCTGCTCAGCCTGTCGCAATGGTTGCTCACCCAGTTCCCGGAGCTGGGCTTCCTGCGCGTCTTCCAGTACCTGACCTTCCGCGCCGTGATGTCGGCGATGACCGCGCTGCTGATCGGCCTGGGCTTCGGCCCCCTGGTCATCCGCAAGCTCACCGAGCTGAAGATCGGCCAGCCGATTCGCGAATACGGCCTGCAGAGCCACCTGGCCAAGCGCGGCACGCCGACGATGGGCGGCGCGCTGATCCTGCTGGGCATCGGCGTGGCCACGCTGCTGTGGTTCGACTGGAGCAACCGCTTCGTCTGGGTCGTCATGCTGGTGACCTTCGGCTTCGGCGCCATCGGCTGGGTGGACGACTGGCGCAAGGTGGTGCGCAAGGACCCGGAGGGCATGCGCTCGCGCGAGAAGTTCTTCTGGCAGTCGCTGATCGGCCTGGTCGCCGCGCTGTACCTGGCCTTCTCGGTGTCGGAGACGACCAACCTGCGCGTGCTGGAGCTGTTCGTGCGCTGGGTGCAGAGCGGCTTTTCCAACGACCTGCCGCCCAAGGCCGACCTGATGCTGCCCTTCTTCAAGACCGTCAGCTACCCGCTGGGCGTGTTCGGCTTCATCGGCCTGACCTACTTCGTCATCGTCGGCGCCAGCAACGCGGTCAACTTCACCGACGGGCTGGACGGCCTGGCCATCATGCCGGTGGTGCTGGTGGGCTCGGCGCTGGGCATCTTCGCCTACATCGTCGGCAACGCGGTCTACAGCAAGTACCTGCTGTTCCCCTACATCCCGGGGGCCGGCGAGCTGCTGATCTTCTGCGGCGCGCTGGCCGGCGCGGGCCTGGCCTTCCTGTGGTTCAACGCCCACCCGGCGCAGGTGTTCATGGGCGACGTCGGCGCGCTGTCGCTGGGCGGCGCGCTGGGCACCATCGCGGTGATCACGCGGCAGGAGATCGTGCTGGGCATCATGGGCGCGGTCTTCGTCGCCGAGGTGCTGTCGGTGATGCTGCAGGTGTCCTGGTTCAAGTACACCAAGAAGAAGTTCGGCGAGGGCCGGCGCCTGTTCAAGATGGCGCCGCTGCACCACCACTTCGAGAAGAGCGGCTGGACCGAGACCCAGGTGGTGATCCGCTTCTGGATCATCACCATGCTGCTGTGCCTGGTGGGCCTGGCCAGCCTCAAGCTGCGCTGAGCACCGAGCGGACATGAACCACCTCGCCGACCTCGACGTGCTGGTGCTGGGCCTGGGTGACTCCGGCCTGGCGATGGCGCGCTGGTGCGCCCGCTTCGGCGCGCGCGTGCGGGTCTGGGACAGCCGCGAGGCGCCGCCGCAGGCCGCCGCGCTGCAGGCCGCGGTGCCGCAGGCGCAGCTGTTCAGCGGCGCGCTGGGCGCCGCCGCGCTGGGCGCCGCAAAGCTGGTGCTGAAGAGCCCGGGCCTGGCGCCGGCCGACGCCCGCATCGCCCCGCTGCTGGACGCCGCGCGCGCCGCCGGCATCGCGGTGGCCGGCGAGCTGGACCTGTTCGCCCGCGCGCTGGCCGACCTGAAGATCGAACGCGGCTACGCGCCGCGGGTGCTGGCCATCACCGGCACCAACGGCAAGACCACCACCACGGCGCTGACCGCGCTGCTGGTCGAGCGCTGCGGACAGCGCGTGGCGGTGGCCGGCAACATCGGCCCGACGATGCTGGACACGCTGGCCGACGCGCTGGACCGCGAGCCGGCGTCGGACGCGCCGGTGACCGCGCTGCCCGACGGGGACGGTGCCGACGCCGCGGTCCCGGACGAGTTGCCCGGCCCGACCCCGGAGGAGCTGCCCGCCGGCGCGCCCGAGGAACTGCCGGGCCTCGTGCCGTCCGACCTGCCGGCCGAGGCCCCGCCCGAGATCCCGGCCGACCCCGGGGTCGACGCGCCGGCCGGCGACGCGCCCGAGGACGACGAGGCGCCGCTGCAGCTGGCCCCGCCGCCGCCGGCCGCGCCGGTGTTCGCGGTGCTGCCCGAGGTCTGGGTGCTGGAGCTGTCGAGCTTCCAGCTCGACGGGGGCGGGGCCGGCGTGCGCGGCTTCGAGCCCAGCGCCGGCGCAGTGCTCAACGTCACCCAGGACCACCTGGACTGGCACGGCACGATGGACGCCTACGCCGCGGCCAAGGCGCATGTGTTCGGCGAGCGGGCGGTGATGGTGGTCAACCGCGACGACCCGCGCGTCGAGGCCATGGTGCCGGCGCCGGTGCTGGTCAAGGGCGGCCGCGGCCGGGCCAACCGCCTGGTCGGCCGCCGCGTCGTGCGCTTCGGCCTGGACGCGCCGCGCCTGCCGGGCGACTTCGGCCTGGTCGTCGAGGGCGGCATGGCCTGGCTGGTGCGCGCCCGCGAGGCCGACGAGACCCTCAAGCGCGGCCGCCGCGCCGCCGCCGAGGACGAGGAGATCCTGCTGCAGCGCCTGATGCCGGCCGACGCGCTGCGCATCCGCGGCCGCCACAACGCGGCCAACGCGCTGGCCGCGCTGGCGCTGGCCTCGGCCATCGGCTGCCCGCTGGCGCCGATGCTGCACGGCCTGCGCGAGTACCGCGGCGAGCCGCACCGCGTCGAGTACATCGCCAGCGTCGGCGGCGTCGAGGCCTTCGACGACAGCAAGGGCACCAACGTCGGCGCCACCGTCGCCGCGCTGGAGGGCCTGGGCGCCGACAAGGCGCCGTCGCGCCTGGTGGTGATCCTGGGCGGCGACGGCAAGGGCCAGGACTTCACGCCGCTGGCCGGCCCGGTGGCCCGCCATGCCCGCGCGGTGGCGCTGATCGGCCGCGACGCCGAGGCCATCGCCGCCACGCTGGCCGGCGACCCGGCCGCCGACGCCGTGCCGCGCCAGCGCTGCGACAGCCTGCAGGCCGCGGTGCGCTGGGGCTTCGAGCAGGCCCGGCCCGGCGACGCGCTGCTGCTCAGCCCGGCCTGCGCCAGCCTGGACATGTTCCGCAACTACGCCCACCGCGCCGAGGTCTTCGTCGCCGAGGTGCGGGCGCTGGCTGCCGACCGCGGGGAGACCGTCTGATGGCCGGCCTGGCGCAACGCCTGCACCTGGGTGCGCTGCTGCAGCGCCTGCCCGGCCGCCGTGCCGGCGACGGCGAGGCGCTGCCGATCCGCGACTTCGACGGCGTGGCCAGCGGCCAGCCCACGCGCATCGCCGGCTTCGACCAGGCGCTGGTGTGGTGCGTCACCGCGCTGCTGGCGCTGGGCCTGGTGATGGTCTATTCGGCCAGCGTGGCGCTGCCCGACAGCCCCAAGTACGCGCGCTACACGCCCACCTTCTTCCTCGGCCGGCACGCGCTGTCGCTGGGCATCGCCTTCGTCGCCGCGGTGCTGGCGGTGCAGGTGCCGGTCAGCGCCTGGGAGAAGTGGGCGCCGCGCCTGTTCCTCGCCGCGCTGGTGCTGCTGGCCGTGGTGCTGATCCCCGGCGTGGGCAAGGGCGTCAACGGCGCGCGGCGCTGGCTGCCGCTGGGGGTGATGAACTTCCAGCCCAGCGAGCTGGCCAAGCTGGCGATGGCCATGTACGCCGCCAGCTACATGGTGCGCAAGATGGAGGTCAAGGAGAACTTCGTCAAGGCGGTGTGGCCGATGGCGCTGGCCCTGGCCTTCACCGGCGTGCTGCTGCTGGCCGAGCCCGACATGGGCGCCTTCGTCGTCATCGCGCTGATGGCGCTGGGCGTGCTGTTCCTGGGCGGCGTCAACGGCCGCATGTTCTTCCTCAGCCTGGCGATCCTGGTGGCGGCCTTCGGCATGATGATCGCCACCAGCCCCTTCCGCCGCGCCCGCATCCTGGCCTTCCTGGACCCCTGGGACCCGGTGTACTCGGCCGGCAAGGGCTACCAGCTGACGCACTCGCTGATCGCCTTCGGCCGCGGCGAGCTGACCGGCCAGGGCCTGGGCGGCAGCATCGAAAAGCTGCACTACCTGCCCGAGGCGCATACCGACTTCCTGATGGCGGTGATCGGCGAGGAGCTGGGCTTCATCGGCGTGGCCTGCGTCATCGTCGCCTTCTTCTGGCTGACCCGGCGCATCTTCATGATCGGCCGCCAGGCGGTGGCGCTGGACCGCGTCTTCGCCGGCCTGATGGTCCAGGGCATCGGCATCTGGATGGGCGGCCAGACGCTGATCAACATGGGCGTGAACCTGGGCGCGCTGCCGACCAAGGGCCTGACGCTGCCGCTGCTGAGCTACGGCGGCTCGGCCATCCTGATGAACCTGATCGCGCTGGCGGTGGTGGTGCGGGTGGACATCGAGAACCGCCAGCTGATGCGGGGAGGGCGCACGTGATGCCGCACCTCGTCGTGATGGCGGCCGGCACCGGCGGCCACATCATCCCCGGCCTGGCGGTGGCCCGCGAGCTGCAGCAGCGCGGCTGGACGGTGAGCTGGCTGGGCACGCGCACCGGCATGGAGAACCGCCTGGTGCCGCCGACGCAGATCCCGCTGGACACGCTGGGCTTCAGCGGCCTGCGCGGCAAGGGCTGGGCGCACACGCTGGGCGGCGCGCTGCGCCTGCTGCAGGCCTTCTGGGACAGCGCGCGCATCCTGCGCCGCCGCCGCGCCGACGCGGTGCTGGGCATGGGCGGCTATGTCTGCTTCCCCGGCGGGCTGATGGCCCGGCTGCTGGGCAAGCCGCTGCTGCTGGTCAATGCCGACGCGGCGCTGCTGCTGTCCAACAAGTCGCTGCTGAAGGTGGCCGACCGCATCGCCTTCGGCTTCGACGGCCCGGCCGCGCAGGTGAAGAATGGCCTGGTCACCGGCAACCCGGTGCGCGCCGAGATCGAGGCCCTGCCCGCGCCGGCGCAGCGCTTTGCCGGCCGCAGCGGCCCGCTGCGCCTGCTGGTGGTCGGCGGCAGCCTGGGTGCCCAGGTGCTGAACCAGACCGTGCCCGCGGCCATCGCCGCGCTGCCGCCGGAAGCCCGGCCGCAGGTGGTGCACCAGACCGGCAGCGCGCAGCTGGAGACGGTGCGCGCGGCCTACGCCGCCGCCGGCATCGCCGCCGAGGTGCTGCCCTTCATCGACGACATGGCGCAGCGCCTGGCCGACTGCGACCTGATCGTCTGCCGCGCCGGCGCGGTGACGGTCAGCGAGCTGTGCGCCGCCGGCGTGCCCAGCCTGCTGGTGCCGCTGGTCGTCAGCACCACCGCGCACCAGCGCGACAACGCCGAGCACCTGGCCCGCCACGGCGCGGCCATCCACCTGCCGCAGGCCGAGCTGAGCCCGGCCGCGCTGGCCGCGCGCCTGCAGGCGCTGGACCGCGGCACGCTGCTGCGCATGGCCGAACAGGCCCGCGCGCTGGCCCGGCCGCAGGCCGCGGCCCGCGTCGCGGACGAGATCGAACACCTGACCCACCGGATGGCCCCGCGATGAAGCACGCCGTCAAGCACATCCACTTCGTCGGCGTCGGCGGCGCCGGCATGAGCGGCATCGCCGAGATCCTGCACAACCTGGGCTACGCCGTCTCGGGCTCGGACCAGGCCGACAGCGCCACCGCGCGCCGCCTGGCCGAACTGGGCATCCGTGTCTTCGTCGGCCACGACGCGGCGCACATCGACGGCGCGCAGGCGGTGGTCACGTCCACCGCGGTCAAGGGCGACAACCCCGAGGTCATCGCCGCGCGCAGCCGCCGCATCCCGGTGGTGCCGCGCGCGGTGATGCTGGCCGAGCTGATGCGCCTGCGCAAGGGCATCGCCATCGCCGGCACCCATGGCAAGACGACCACCACCTCGCTGGTGACCAGCGTGCTGGCCGAGGCCGGCGTGGACCCGACCTTCGTGATCGGCGGCAAGCTCAACTCGGCCGGCGCCAACTCGCGCCTGGGCTCGGGCGAGTACATCGTCGTCGAGGCCGACGAGAGCGACGCCTCCTTCCTGAACCTGATGCCGATCATGGCCGTGGTGACCAATGTGGACGAGGACCACATGGACACCTACGGCCACGACTTCGCGCGGCTCAAGCAGGCCTTCGTCGACTTCCTGCACCGCATGCCCTTCTACGGCGCGGCCATCCTGTGCAGCGACGACCCGGGCGTGCGCTCGATCATCCCCTTCATCTCGCGCCCGGTCATCAGCTACGGCTTCGGCGAGGACGCCCAGGTGCGCGCGGTCGACGTGCAGGCCCTGCCCGGCGGCCAGATGCGCTTCACCTGCCAGCGTCGCAACGGCACGGTGATGCCCGACCTGCAGATCACCCTGAACCTGCCCGGCGAGCACAACGTGCGCAATGCGCTGGCGGCCATCGCCGTGGCCACCGAGCTGGAGCTGCCCGACGCGCCGGTGCTCAAGGCACTGGCCGAGTTCACCGGCGTGGGCCGCCGCTTCCAGCGCTACGGCGAGCTGCCGGTGTCGGCCGCGCAGGGCGGCGGCGAGTTCACGCTGATCGACGACTACGGCCACCACCCGGTGGAGATGGCCGCGGTGATCGCCGCCGCGCGCGGCGCCTTCCCGGGCCGCCGCCTGGTGCTGGCCTTCCAGCCCCACCGCTACACCCGCACCCGCGACTGTTTCGAGGACTTCGTCAAGGTCATGGGCCAGGCCGACGCGGTGCTGCTGACCGAGGTCTACGCCGCCGGCGAGGCGCCCATCGTCGCCGCCGACGGCCGCGCCCTGGCACGCGCCCTGCGAGTGGCCGGCAAGGTCGACCCGGTGTTCGTCGACGACGTGGCCCGGCTGCCCGAGGTCATCGTCGAGCAGGCCCGTGCCGGCGACGTGGTGATCGCGATGGGCGCCGGCTCGATCGGCGCGGTGCCGGCCAAGGTGGTCGAACGGTTCCTGGGGGAGATGGCATGAACGGGGCGGTACGCCAGCCGGTGCGCCTGCCGGCAGTCGACGTGAAGGCGCTGGGCAAGGTCGCCGTGCTGATGGGCGGCAGCAGCGCCGAGCGCGAGATCTCGCTGATGTCGGGCGGCGGCGTGCTGGCCGCGCTGGTCGGCCAGGGCGTCGACGCCCATGCCTTCGACCCGTCGCTGCGCGACCTGGCCGACCTGAAGCGCGAGGGCTTCCAGCGGGTGTTCATCGCGCTGCACGGCCGCCACGGCGAGGACGGCACGGTGCAGGGCGCGCTGGAGCTGCTGGGCCTGCCCTACACCGGCTCGGGCGTGATGGCCTCGGCCATCGCGATGGACAAGACCATGACCAAGCGCGTCTGGCTGGCCGAGGGCCTGCCGACGCCGCGCTTCGTCTGGCTGGGCGCCGAGCAGCAGGGCCGCGAGCGCCTGCGCACCGTGCCCGACGAGCTGGGCCTGCCGCTGGTCGTCAAGCCGCCGCGCGAGGGTTCGTCGATCGGAATCAGCAAGGTCGCCGGCTACTCCGAGATGGCCGAGGCTGTCGCGCTGGCGGCGCGTTATGACGCCGACGTGCTGTGCGAGGAGTTCATCGCCGGCGAGGAGATCACCTGCCCGGTGATCGGCCACGGCGCCTCGGCGCAGGCCCTGCCGGTGGTGCGCATCGTCGCGCCCGAGGGCAAGTACGACTACCAGAACAAGTACTTCACCGACGATACTTCGTACCTGTGTCCCAGTGGCCTGCCCGATGACGAAGAACGCGAGATCCAGCGCATCGTCGTCGCTGCCTACAAGGCCCTGGGCTGCCGGGGCTGGGGGCGCGCCGACCTGATGATCCGCGCCGCCGACCGCAAGCCCTTCCTGCTGGAGATGAACACCTCGCCCGGCATGACCGGGCACTCGCTGGTGCCGATCTCGGCCCGCACGGCCGGCATCTCCTACGAGCAGCTGTGCGTGTACCTGCTGTCGCAGGCCACCCTCGATGGCGCCGCCGTGGCGGCCGCACCCGCCCGGGCCTGAGCGATGCTGCGCGCCGCCACCCTCCCGCCCACCGCCGCGCTCGGCCTGCCGGCCGACGTGCGCCTGATGCAGGCCACCGCCAACGCCGTGTTCACGGCCGCGGCGCTGGCGCTGGTGGCGGCGGGGCTGGCCTGGGTGGCGCGCCAGCCGGTGTTCGCGATCCAGGGCATCCGGGTCGAGGGGGAGGTCGCGCGCAACAGCGCCGCCACCATCCGCGCCAACGCGGCCCACCGCCTGGCCGGCAACTTCCTGACGATGGACCTGGCCCACAGCCGCGAGGCCTTCGAGGCCGTGCCCTGGGTGCGCCACGCGGTGGTGCGCCGGGTCTGGCCCAACCGGCTGGCGGTGCAGCTGGAGGAGCACCAGCCGGTGGCGCTGTGGCTGGGCGACGACGGCAACGACCGCCTGGTCAACAGCTTCGGCGAGGTCTTCGAGGCCAACGTCGGCGACGTCGAGGACGAAGGCCTGCCGCGCCTGCACGGCCCCGAGGGCAGCTCGGCGGCGATGCTGGCCATGCTGCGCCGCCTGCAGCCGGTGCTGCAGCCGCTGAACGCCGGCGAACTGGCGCAGCTCGACCTGTCGGCGCGCGGCTCGTGGCGGGTGACGCTGGACAAGGGGGCCGTGGTCGAGCTGGGCCGCGGCAGCGAGGACGAGGTGCTGGCGCGCACCCAGCGCTTCGTGCAGACCATGCCGCGCGTGCTGGCGCAGTACCAGCGGCCGCTGGAATCGGCCGACCTGCGCCACGCCGACGGCTTCGCGCTGCGCATGAAGGGCGTGACCACGCAGGCCACGCTGCCGCCGGGTCGCAAGCGCTAGGCGCACGGGATCACAACAGGACACAACACGAGAGCCAGCATGGCCAAGGAATACAAGGACCTCATCGTCGGACTCGACATCGGCACCGCCAAGGTGATGGCGGTGGCCGCCGAGGTGCTGCCCAGCGGCGAGCTGCGGCTCGCCGGCCTGGGGGTGGCCTCGTCGCACGGCCTCAAGCGCGGCGTGGTGGTCAACATCGACGCCACGGTGCAGAGCATCCAGCAGGCGCTGAAGGAGGCCGAGATGATGGCCGCCTGCAAGATCGAGCGCGTCTACACCGGCATCACCGGCAGCCACATCCGCGGGCAGAACAGCACCGGCATGGTCATCGTGCGCGACAACCGCGAGGTCACGCCGGTGGACGTGCACCGCGTGGTCGAGACCGCCAAGGCCATCAACATCCCCAACGACCAGCGCCTGCTGCTGGTCGAGCCGCAGGAGTTCGTGATCGACGGCCACGAGGTCAAGGAGCCGATCGGCATGAGCGGCAGCCGGCTCGAGGTCAAGGTGCACATCGTCACCGGCGCGCAGAGCGCGGCCGAGAACATCCTGAAGTGCGTGCGCCGCTGCGGCCTGGAGGTCGAGCGCCTGGTGCTCAACCCCAGCGCAAGCGCCGCCGCCGTGCTGACCGAGGACGAGAAGAGCCTGGGCGTGGCGGTGGTCGACATCGGCGCCGGCACCACCGACGTCAGCATCTTCACCGAGGGCTCGATCCGCCACACCGCGGTGATCCCGATCGCCGGCGACCTGATCACCAGCGACATCGCGATGGCGCTGCGCACCCCGACCAAGGATGCCGAGGAGATCAAGGTCGAGTACGGCGTGGCCAAGCAGCTGCTGGCCGACCCGGCCGAGAACCTGGAGGTGCCGGGCCTGGGCGACCGCGCGCCGCGCATGCTCAGCCGCCAGGCCCTGGCCGGCGTGATCGAGCCGCGCGTCGAGGAGATCTACTCGCTGGTGCACCAGGTCATCCGCGAGTCCGGCTACGAGGAGCTGCTGTCGTCCGGCATCGTCATCACCGGCGGCTCGGCGGTGATGCCGGGCATGGTGGAGCTGGGCGAGGACATCTTCCTCAAGCCGGTGCGCAAGGGCCTGCCGCTGTACCACGGCCCGCTGTTCGACATGGTGGCCAACCCGCGCTCGGCCACCGTGATGGGCCTGCTCGAGGAGGCGCGCGTGGCGCGCGCCCGCGGCCAGAAGGTGGCCCAGCAGGCCGGCTCGGTCAAGACCCTGATGGGTCGCGCGAAGGATTGGTTCCTGGGCAACTTCTAGTCGCCCGACACAACAGGGGTCTTCAGGCCCCGTGCTCTTTGGTTACAGACACACATTCATCGGCAACTGCTTGACGACGACACAGGAGGTACACATGCCTATCGAGATGATCGAAGAATTCGACCAGGGGACCCGCATCAAGGTGGTGGGCGTGGGTGGGGGCGGCGGCAACGCCGTGGAGCACATGATCAGCCAGGGCGTGCAGAACGTCGAGTTCGTCTGCGCCAACACCGACGCGCAGGCGCTCAACCGCAGCAGCGCGCACCAGCTGATCCAGCTGGGCGACAACGGCCTGGGTGCCGGCGGCAAGCCCGAGAAGGGCAAGGCCGCGGCCGAGGAGGCCGAGGCCCGCGTGCGCGCCAGCCTGGAAGGCGCCCACATGGTCTTCATCACCGCCGGCATGGGCGGCGGCACCGGCACCGGCGCCGCGCCGATCATCGCCAAGGTGGCCAAGGAGATGGGCATCCTGACCGTCGGCGTGGTCACCAAGCCCTTCGACTTCGAGGGCTCGCGCCGCATGAAGCAGGCCGACTCGGGCACCACCGAGCTGGAGGCCAATGTCGACAGCCTGATCGTCGTCCTGAACGAGAAGCTGCTCGAGGTGCTGGGCGACGACGTCACCCAGGACCAGGCCTTCGCGCACGCCAACGACGTGCTGAAGAACGCGGTCGGCGGCATCAGCGACATCATCCACATGCACGGTCTGGTCAACGTCGACTTCGAGGACGTGAAGACGGTGATGAGCGAGCCCGGCAAGGCGATGATGGGCACGGCCACCGCCGGCGGCCCGGACCGCGCCACCAAGGCCGCCGAGGCCGCCGTGGCCTGCCCGCTGCTCGAAGGCATCGACCTGTCCGGCGCGCGCGGCGTGCTGGTGCTGATCGCGGCCAACAAGAACAACTTCAAGCTCAACGAGAGCAAGGCGGCGATGAACACCATCCGCCGCTACGCCGCCGAGGACGCCCACATCATCTACGGCGCCGCCTACGACGAGAGCCTGGGCGACCAGCTGCGCGTCACGGTGATCGCCACCGGCCTGTCGCGCGCCCGCGCGCCGCTGACCGTGGTGCAGCCCACCGCCCACCACGCCACCGCCCAGCGCACCGGCACCGACAACCTGCCGATCCTGAACCAGGTGGTGGCCCAGCAGGGCGGCCCGGCCGCGCCGCAGCAGTACAGCAACACCAGCATCCCCAGCGTGTGGCGCACCGGCCGCACCCAGGCGGCGGCCAAGGTCGAGGCCCTGTCGTCCAACGGCATGGACGAGATCGAGATCCCGGCCTTCCTGCGCAAGCAGGCCGACTGACGCCTCTTCCGATCCTGTCGTTCGTCAAGCCTTGATGGCCTGGTGCGCCGCGCGCACCAGGCCTTTTTGGCATCCGCTATCGCCGCGCTGAAGCCTTCCTAAGCCTGGCTTCATCCGCATCGGGGACAATCGTGCCCATGCTGCAGCAACGCACCCTGAAGTCGCTCACCCGCGCCGTCGGCGTCGGCATGCACAGCGGCCAGAAGGTCGAGCTGACGCTGCGGCCGGCGCCGCCCGACACCGGCATCGTCTTCCGCCGCGTCGACCTGGCCCAGCCGGTCGAGATCCCGGTGCGCGCCGACTCGGTCAGCGACACCCGCATGGCCTCGACGATCTCGCCCGGCGGCGACCCCGGCGCACCCAAGGTGCAGACCATCGAGCACTTCATGTCCGCCTGCTGCGGGCTGGGCATCGACAACCTGATCGTCGACATCACCGCCGACGAGGTGCCCATCCTCGACGGCTCGGCCGCCAGCTTCGTCTTCCTGCTGCAGAGCGCGGGCATCGCGCTGCAGGACGCGCCCAAGCGCTTCATCCGCGTCAAGGAGCCGGTGGAGGTGCGCCAGGGCGAGGGCAAGCGCCTGATGTGGGCGCGGCTGGAGCCCTACCACGGCTTCAAGCTGACCTTCGAGATCGACTTCGACCACCCGGCGGTGGACGCCACCGGCCAGCGCGTCAGCTTCGACATGGGCAGCGGCCGCTACAAGCGCGACATCGCCCGTGCCCGCACCTTCGGCTTCACCAAGGACGTGGAGGCCATGCGCTCGCGCGGGCTGACGCTGGGCGGCAGCATGGACAACGCCATCGTCGTCGACGACAGCCGTGTGCTCAACGCCGACGGCCTGCGCTACGACGACGAGTTCGCCAAGCACAAGATCCTCGACGCCATCGGCGACCTGTACAACGCCGGCCACCCGATGCTGGCGCACTACGTGGCCTACAAGAGCGGCCACGCGCTGAACAACCTGCTGATCCGCGAACTGCTGTCCCGCCCGGCGGCCTGGGACATCGTCAGTTTCGACGATGCGCGCGATGCGCCGGCCGGGCTGACCGAACTGGCACCGGCCTGGTGAGCGGCCGCTTCGGCCGGCCGAGCGGGCGCGCTAGAGTGCGCGCATGCTGATCTTCCGTCTCGTCTTCGGGCTGCTGCTGGTGGCCAGCCTGCTGTGCTTCGCGATGGGCGTGGGCACCGGCGACCCGGCCTGGCGCCGGCGCGGCATCGTCATCCTGAAGTGGGCCCTGATCGCCGCCGCGGGCTTTTTTGGCGTGCTCATCCTCGAGCGTCTGGCGATGATGCTGTAGCCTCGACGCCCATGAAGTGGCTGTTCTGGGTTTCGGGGACCGTGCTGGTGCTGCTGGCGGTGCCGGCGGCGGTGTTCTTCGGCCTGCACCTGGCCAGCGGCGAGCCGGTGCCGCTGCGCCGCGCCAAGGCGCTGTGGCACTGGGTGCTGGTGGTTGCGCTGGGCACCTTCGACATCGCCATCTTCACCAAGGTCGTCCAGGGCATCATGCTCTTCTGGTAGTACGGGCCGGCGGCCCGGGCGCACCCCTCAAGCCGGGGGGGCGGCGGGCGGCGCTTGTGCTGGCGCATGGCGGCGACGGCCTGCCGGGGTGAAACTCTGCCAACCAGACACCACCGCGAAACACGCAGGGAGCCCCCATGAGCCAGTCGACCGCGCCGTCGCGCATTCCCTCCACCCCGCCCGGGTCGCCCGCCACCCTGCGCCGCGGTGCGGCCGCGCTGGCACTGTTGCTGGCCGGGTCGTCGGCGCTGGCCGCCGCGGCGGCGCCGCCCACGCTGGGCTACAACGCCTGGGCCTCGGTCTACGGCTACCTGAACACCACCTATTCCAGCCCGTTGCTGGGCGGTGACGTCAGCTTCAGCGTCAACGGCGCGTCGGACTACCGGTCCAACTACCGCGGCACCGGCCTCGGGTCGACCGGCGTCGCCGAAGTCGACTACGCGATCGCGCCGGGCCAGGGCGGCTTCGACCCGGTCTACGACATCCTCACCAACCGCGGCCAGTACCGCTTCGCCTACCAGGGCCAGGCCGAGGTGGCCGGCACCAGCCTGCGCACCGCGCTGGCCTCGCAGACGACGGACCACGGCCCGACCGGCACCGACCCCGGCGTCGCGGTCAGCAGCACGCCGTCGACCTACCAGTACAGCTATGCGCAGGCGCAGTGGAGCCAGGGCTTCTACATCGCGCCCACGGCGGCGCGCGCGGCCGGCAGCTACGGCGCCATCGTCGTCGGCATCACGCTGGACGGCAGCTTCCCGGCCGTCGATCCGGCCGTCGACAACAACAGTTCGGTGAACCTGCAGGCCAGCAGTGCCTTCACGGACCTGGCGGGCGTCAGCTACACCAGCAGCTTCAGCGTCAGCGCCGGTGCCTGGGACGCGTCCTGGACGGGGCAACGCACCGTCTTCAAGAAGCTGCTGTTCCAGTACGGCACGGTGTTCGACATCAACCTGTACCAGTACGTCTACGGCGGCAGCAACAGCAACGCCGACTTCTTCCACACCGGCAAGATCTCGCAGATCGAGATTCCCTTCGGCGCCACGCTGCTGTCGGGCGCCGAGCAGGAGGGCCTGGGCGGCGTGCAGTCGCTGTTCGGCAAGGTGTTCAACTCGTCCAGCGTCGACGCTCAGAACACCAACTGGGACTTCGGCAACAACGGCGGCGGCTTCACGCCCAACGTGCCCGAGCCCCAGACCTGGGCGCTGATGGCCGCGGGCCTGTTCGTCGTCGGCCGGCTGGCAGCCCGGCGCCGCAGCGCCTGATCCGGCGCCGGCCGGGCCTGGCCCGCGCTCAGAACAGCGCCTGGGCCAGGAACTGCAGGCTGCGCCCCAGCGCGAGCGCGGCACTGGGCGCGTGGTAGCTGGCGCGCGCCCAGCAGTTGAAGCCGTGCAGCGAGCCGGGGTAGACGTGCAGCTCGGCCGGCTTGCCGGCAAAGGCCTGGCGCACCGCCTCCACCGCCTCGGGCGGGATGTGGTCGTCGTGGCCGGCGTAGTGGAACTGGATCGGGCAGGCCACCTGGCCAGCCAGCGCCAGCTGGTTGTGGATGCCGCCGCCGTAGTAGGCCACGGCCGCGTCCACGCCGGCCAGCGCCGCCGCGGTGTAGGCCAGCCGCCCGCCCATGCAGTAGCCGATGGCGCCGACCTTGCTGCCGCCCACGGCCGGCAGCGCGCGCAGCGCGGCCACCGCGGCGCGCAGGTCGGCGCCGACCTGCTCGGGCTTCAGTGCGCCGGCCAGCGCCACGCCCTGCTGGCGGTCGGCGCCCTCGTAGCCCAGCTCGACGCGGGGCGACTGGCGCCAGAACACGTCGGGCGCCAGCACCGTGAAGCCGGCCAGCGCGTACTGCTCGGCCACGCCGCGGATGTGCGCGTTGACGCCGAAGATCTCCTGCAGCAGCAGCAGGCCGGGGCCGGTGCCGCCGGGCGGCAGGGCCAGGTAGGCGTCCATCGCGCCGTCGGCGGTGTCGATCGTGGTCCAGCGGGTCTGGATGGGTGCGCTCAAGGTCGGTCTCCTGTCCTGGAATCGTTGCGTGCTCGGGTCCACCGGCGTGGGCGTGTGCGCTCGGTGCCTCAGTAAGCCCGGCCGCGTTTGTACTGCGCCTGGCTGCGCAGCGTGCGGGCGCCGGACAAGGCCTCGAAATGCCGGGCGGCATGGCCGTGGACGATGGCCAGGCCCAGCGCGTCGGCCGCGTCGGGGCCGGGCAGGCCGGGCAGCTGCAGCAGGCGCTGCACCATGGCCTGCACCTCGGGCTTGCGCGCCTGGCCGTGGCCGGCGACGGCCTTCTTCATCTGCACCGCGGTGTACTCGGCCACCGGCAGGCCGGCGGCCACCAGCGCGGCCAGCGCGGCGCCGCGCGCCTGGCCCAGCAGCAGCGTGCTCTGCGGGTTGGCGTTGACGAAGACGATCTCCACCGAGGCCGCCTGCGGCTGGTAGCGCCGCAGCACCTCGGCGATGCCGTCGACGATCAGCCGGATGCGGCCCGGCAGGTCGCCGCGGTCGGCCTCCAGCGTGCTGATGGTGCCGCTGGCCACGTAGTCCAGGCGCGGGCCCTCGACGTCGATGACGCCGAAGCCGGTGCGCTGCAGGCCGGGGTCGATGCCGAGGATGCGCAAGGTCGTCCGTGCCTGGCGCTCAGGGCTTGAGCTGGAAGTACCAGCGCACCGAGTGGAAGAACAGCGGCGCGGCGAAGCACAGCGGCGCCACGCGGTCGAGCAGGCCCACCGCGCCGGTGATGGCCGGCGCGTTGCCCCAGTGGGCCACGCCGGCGTCGCGCTTGAGCGCGCTCATCACGAACACGCCCAGCGTGCCGCTGGCGCCGGCCAGCGCGCCCATGGCCAGCGCCTGGCCGGCCTTGAACGGCGTCACCCAGTACAGCGCCGCGCCCAGCAGCGCGGCGGCCGCGGTGCCGGCGCCCCAGGCGCTGGCCGAGAAGCGGCGGTCGATCTGCCGGGCCAGCGGGCGGCGGTGCAGCCGGTGCTCGATCCAGCGCTGGGCCAGTTGCGCTGCAGCCACCACCACCACCAGGAAGAACAGCAGGAAGGCGCCGCGCCCCTGGTGCCCGGGGAAGTCCAGCAGCACCAGCGCCGGCGCGTGGGACAGGCCGTAGACGCACACCGTGATGCCCCACTGGATCTTGGCGTTGCGCTCGAGGAAGCGCTCCGGGTCGCCGGCCAGCGCGCTGAGCGCCGGGATGGCCAGGAAGACGTAGACCGGGATGAACACCGAGAACAGGTCGAACCAGTGCCAGGCCACGAAGGCGTACTGCAGCGGCAGCACCGCGAAGAAGGCCAGCAGCAGGCTGCGGTGGTCGCCGCGGCGGGTGGGCTGCAGCGAGATGAACTCGCGCAGCGCGACGAAGCTGAGCACGCCGAACAGCGCCGTCGCGCCCGCCGGCCCGGACACCCAGGCGCCCCAGAACACCGTGGCGCCCACCCACAGCGCGCGCAGCTCGTGGCGCCAGCGCTCGCGGCGGTCGGCCTGGCGCTGGGCGGCCGCGGCGCCCTCGCGCTCGCGCAGCGACCGCAGCGCGGTGGCCGCGGTGGCCAGCGCCAGCAGCCCGAACAGCGCGACGAACAGCAGCCCGACCTGCTGGTCGGCCGACCACTGGCGCAGCGCCGTCATGGCGCGGCCACCGGCGCGGCGGGCGCGCTGCCGGCGCCGGCCGGCGCACCGCCGGGGCGCAGCGCCACCACCGCGGCGCGGGCGCGCGCCAGGAAGTCGCGCTTGTCCTCGCCCTCGGCCAGCGCCAGCGGGGCGCCGAAGGTGACGGTGCACAGCAGCGGCACCGGCACGACCTCGCCCTTGGGCATCACGCGCTGCACGTTGTCGATCCAGGCCGGGATCAGCTGCACCTGCGGGAACTGCCGGGCCAGGTGGTACAGCCCGCTCTTGAAGGGCTGGGGCAGGCCCAGGTTGCTGCGCGTGCCCTCGGGGAAGATGACCAGCGAGTCGCCGTGCTGCAGCGCCTCGACCAGGGGCTCCAGCGGGTCCTGGTCGTCGCTGCGCTGGCGGTTGACGTAGACCGCGTTGAACACCTCGCGGGTGATCCAGTGCTTGAAGCGGCCGCTGGTCCAGTAGTCCCGGGCGGCAATGGGCCGCGTGCTGGCGCGCAGCTCGCGCGGCAGCGCGGCCCAGATCAGCACCCAGTCCAGGTGGCTCTGGTGGTTGGCGAAGTAGATGCGCTGCTCGGCCTTGGGCGGGCAGCCCTTCCAGTGGCCCTGGGCCCCGGTGATCAGCCGGGCGACGAAGGCCAGCAGCAGCCCGAAGGCGTCGGCGCGGGACATGCCGGCATCTTATGCGCAGCCCGGCCGGCGGCGGCTGCGCGCCGCCGCCCCGGGCCGCTCACTTGGCCGAGTACTGCTTGATCAGCGCGCGCGCGTCCTCGAGCAGGGCCTTGCCATTGGCGCCCTTGGCGTTGGCCGCCTTGATCCACTCATCGTCGATTTGCTCGGAGGCCTTGATCCAGCGCTGCAGCTCGGCCTCGGGCAGGAACTGGATCTTCACGCCGGCGTCGCGGGCCAGCTTCTGGTGCGGCGCGACCACGGCGTCGAAGGCGGTCTCGCCGGCCCAGGCGCTGGCGGCCAGGCCCGAGTTGTCGTCGATGACCTTCTTCAGGTCGGCCGGCAGGCTGTCGTACTTGGCCTGGTTCATCGCGAAGGCGAAGATGGTGTTGGCCATGCGCGGCACGCCCGGCGAGGTGTCCAGCGCGTGGCGGGCGATCTCCTGCAGCTTGATCGAGGGCACGCCTTCCCAGGGCACGCTGGCGCCGTCGATGACGCCCTTGCTCATCGCCTCGGGCACCGCGGGCAGCGGCATCTGCACCGGCGTGGCGCCCAGCGAGGCGATCAGCTGCGAGTTGATGCGGGTGGCGGCGCGGATCTTCAGGCCCTTGAGGTCCTCCAGCTTGGTCGGCGCCTTGTCCTTGAAGTGCATCAGCGCGCCGTCGTGCACGTGCATGAAGATCAGCTTGGTGCCCTTGAATTCGTCCAGCGCGTTCTTCTGCGTGTAGGCCCACAGCGCCTGGCTGCCGGCCTTGGCGGTGGCGGCCATGAAGGGCAGCTCGAAGACCTCGGCCTTGGTGAAGCGGCCGGCGGCGTAGGTGGGCACGGTCCAGACGATGTCGGCCACGCCGTCACGGGCCTGGTCGAACAGCTGCGGCGGCGTGCCGCCCAGCTGCATCGACGGGTAGATCTGGCACTTCAGGCGGTCGTTCGAGGCCTTCGCGATCTTCTCGCACCAGGGCCCGATCAGGTGCACCTGCGAGCTGCTGGTCGAGGGCAGGAAGTGGTGCACCTTCAGCGTGATGGTCTGGGCGGCGGCGCCGGCAGCGGCCACGGCCAGGGCCGCGGCGGCAAGGGGCAGGCGCAGGGCGCGGAACGACGTCATGGGGAGTCTCCTGGGGTCTCGGTGGGTTGGCCGGGCAGCCGGCTCTGGGCGGGGGTGGATGTTGTCATGCGCGTGACTGCGCCCGGCTCGGGACTTGCCCCCGTGGACGGCGGTCCGCGCGGCGCCGCAGCGCCGTGCCGGCCTGGCTCAGCGCGGGCGCGCCGGGCCGGCCGCGGCCGGACGGCGCGGGTGCCAGCGGATCGGCTGCGCCGCCAGCGGCCGCGGCGGTGCGCCGTGGGCCTGCAGCGTGCGGTCCAGCTGGCGTCCGGCGTCGTCGGCCAGCGCGGCCTGGCGGGCGGCGGCCACCGCCGCGGCGCGCTGCGGCGCGTCGCCGGCCGGGGCGTGGAAGGCCAGGTGCTCGACCAGGTGCATCAGGTGGCGCTGGCCGCGCTCGCGCGTGCTGCCGTAGCCCTTGACCAGGCGGCCGCAGCGCGCCAGCTCCAGGCCCAGCGCCGGGTGCTCGGCCAGGCCGCGCTCGACCGCGTCCAGCCAGCGCGCGGCCAGCGCGTGTTCCTCGGCATAGCGGGCGCCGGCGCGGCGCCAGCGCCTGAGCGCGGCCAGCGCGCGCAGCGCCAGCAGGCCGGCCACGCTGTGGCTGGCCACGCGCAGCGGCAGCGCCCAGGGCGCCTGGCCGCGGGCGACGCGCCGCGCGTCCCAGCGCTGCAGCGCGGCCGCCCAGCGCGGTGGCAGCAGGCCGGCCAGCTCGGGCACGCCGGGCTTGAAGTGGTCCCAGACGCGCAGCAGCTCGCCGTCGGCCAGGCCGACCTCGCGCTGCACGCGGCGCCAGCGGCCGGCGCGGCTCTTCAGGTCGGCCACGCGCAGCACGTCGTCGAAGGCCCACCACAGCGCCAGCCAGCGTGCGGCCTCGGCGCTGGCGGGGCAGGCAGGGTCGGCGCCGGCGGCCCGCTCCAGCGCCACCAGCGCGCGCAGGCGCTGCACGTAGGCGTCGGCATAGGCCGCGTCCTGGTAGTCGCGCAGACGGGCGCGGCCCAGCGCGGCCACCTCGGCCACCGCCGGTGGCAGGTCGGCCAGCGCGGTGTCGGCGGACGATGCATCGGCCGGTGCCGCGGCCGCGGCCTGCTCCAGCACCTCCTCGGCCAGGGCCAGCGCGGCGCGGCGCCGGGCCAGCGCGGTCTGCACCCGCTCGAAGGCGGCGCCGAAGCCGCGCAGGCTGGCCTCCACCCCCTTGCCGCCGCGGCGGATGGTTGCCTCGTAGTCGGCGCGGGCGAAGGGCAGGCGGCCGCTGGCGCACGCCCAGCCGGCCAGTGCGCCGAACATCACCGCGCTGACCACCGTGCCGTGCCGGCGCGCCAGCGCGGCCATGTCCAGCAGCTCCAGCTCGGCGGCGCTGCCGCGCAGCAGCGCGTGCAGCGCGGCGTCGGCCACCCGGCCGTCGCCCAGGCCCATCTTCTCGACGGTGGTCAGCGTGCGGTCGTCGGACACCAGCACCGCGGTGCGGTCGGGCGAGACCAGGCCGGCGGCGGCCTGGCGCGCGGCCTCCAGCAGCTCGCTGCCGACCAGCAGGTCCAGCTGGCCGGGCACCGCGAACAGGCCGAGCACCGGTCGGCGCCCGCCGAGTTCGCGCTCGGGCCGCGGGAAGACCTCGACGTAGTAGGTGGTGGCGCCGGTGCGCTGCGCGACGCCGGGGATGCTGGTGCCGCTGACCGGGTGGCCGGCGTGGCGCGCGGTGTCGACCAGCCAGTCGGCGAGCACGCCGCCGCCCTCGCCGCCGAGCGCGCTGATCAGGATGGTCACGGGCTGGTCCATCGGTGCCATGGCGTTCTCCTCCGGGCGGTCTCGGCTTCAGGCGGCTTGCAGCCAGCGGCGGGCGCCGGCGCGCAGGCCGTCGAGCAGGCGCTCGTGCCAGCGCGGGTTCTTCACCGCCTCGGCGCGGTAGAAGCTGGGGCACAGCGCGGCGGCGTGGGCGTTGGCGCCGCACAGGCCGCAGCCCACGCAGCCGTCCAGCACCGTGGCCACCGGGTCCGGCTTCAGCGGGTCGGGGTTGTCCTTCAAGGTCAGCGTCGGGCAGCCGGACAGGCGGATGCAGGCGTGGTCGCCGGTGCAGACGTCCTCGTCGACGCCGTACTTCACCCGCGCGACGCGCTGGCCGGCCTTCAGCAGCGACGCGATCCAGGGCTTGATGCGGCGCTGGCGCTCGAGCTGGCACTCGCCCTCGGCGACGATGACCTTGAGCCCGGCGAAGTCGGTGGTGAAGGCCTCCTCCAGCGTGCGCCGCATCGCCGCCACGTCGTAGTTGTCGACGCGGCGCAGCCACTGCACGCCCAGGCCGGTCAGCGTGGCCTCGATGGTCTGGTTCTGGTCGACCAGGCTCTGGTGCTTGTCCTCGGCGGCGGCCTTGGTGGCGTCGTCGGGTGTGGAGATGATGTCCTGCGTGCCGGTGGCCGAGGTGTAGCCGTTCTTCATGATCAGCAGCACCGCGTCGTCGCCGTTGAACAGCGCGCTCTGCACGCCGGTGAGCAGGCCGTTGTGCCAGAAGCCGCCGTCGCCCATCACGCTGAGCACGCGCCGCTGCATCAGCGGCGAGACGCCGGCGCGGCTGGCCAGGCTCATGCCGTAGCCCAGGATGGAGTGGCCCGAGGAGAAGGGCTCGAAGGTGGCGAAGGCGTGGCAGCCGATGTCGGCGGCCACGTGCACCGGGCCCACCGTCTGCTGCGCCAGCTTCAGCGCCGAGAACACCGGCCGCTCGGGGCAGCCGACGCAGAAGTTGGGCGGCCGCGGCGGCAGCGGGGCCGGCAGCAGGGCGGCGGCCGCGGCGCGGCGCTGGTCCACCGCTTGCAGCCAGGCGCGCGGCGCCGGGCCCACGGCGCCGGGGCGGTGGGCGTCGACGAAGGCCAGCAGGCCGCGCGCCAGCACCTCGGTGCCGTACTCGCCGGTGGCGCCGGCGGCCGGCGTCATCAGGTCCTTGCCGTGCAGCGGGGTGGCGCAGCCGGCGCGCTGCAGCGCGGCGCGCAGCTCGGTCTCCAGGTACTCGGGTGCGCCTTCCTCCAGCACCAGCACCGCGCGCTTGCCGGCGCAGAAGTCGACCAGCTGCTGCGGCAGCAGCGGCCAGGTGACGTTGAGCACCAGGCGCGACAGCGCCGCGCCGCCGAAGGCATCGCCCAGCCCCAGGCTGACCAGCGCGCGCTGCAGCGCGTTGTACAGGCCGCCCTGCACGACGATGCCCAGCGCCGCCAGGTCGGCGTGCTGGCCCGGCTGCAGCTCGTTCAGGCCGTGGTCGGCGATGTAGCGCTGGGCGGCCGGGATGCGCTGCGACAGCTTGCGCTTCTCGTGGCCGTAGATCACCGGCGGGTGGGCCAGGCGCTCGTAGTCGAAGCCGGCGGGCTCGGCCAGCGGCCGGCGGGTGGAGATGGCCGGCGCCACGTTGTCGCGGCAGGCGAAGCTGCCGCGCACATGGCAGGCGCGGATGCGCAGCTGCAGGATGGCCGGCATGTTGCTGGCCTCGCTCATCGCGAAGGCGTGCTCGACCAGCTCGACCATGCGCGGCAGGTCGGGCCGCGGGTCGACCAGCAGCAGCGTGCTCTTCATCGCGAAGGCCTGGGTGCGCTCCTGGATCACGCTGGCGCCCTCGCCGTAGTCCTCGCCGCTGACGATCAGCGCGCCGCCGACCACGCCCGGCGAGGCCAGGTTGCTCAGCGCGTCGGCGGCCACGTTGGTGCCGACGATGCTCTTCCAGGTGACGGCGCCGCGCACCGGGTAGTGCAGGCTGGCGCCCAGCATCGCGGCAGCCGAGGCCTCGTTGGCGCAGGCCTCCACGTGCACGCCCAGCTCGTCCAGGTAGGGCCGCGCCTGCACCATCACGTCCAGCAGGTGCGACACCGGCGCGCCCTGGTAGCCGCCGACGTAGCTGACGCCCGACTGCAGCAGGGCCTTGGTGATGGCGAGGATGCCCTCGCCGTGGAAGGTGCTGCCCTGGCCCAGGCGCAGCTGGGCCACCTCGTCGGTGAACTGGACTTCCATGGGCAGGGTCTCCTGGCCGGCCTCGGGGTGCGCGCACTGTAGGCAGGGCGCGCTGATGCAGCAATCCGCGTGTCGGCATGAATATCATGCATCGCATGAATATCGAGGACTTCGACCTGAACCTGCTGCCGGTGTTCGACGCGGTGATGGCCACCGGCCATGTCGGCCGCGCGGCCGAGCGCACCGGGCTGTCGCAGCCGGCGGTCAGCCACGCGCTGGCGCGGCTGCGCCTGGCGCTGAAGGACCCGCTGTTCGTCCGCGCGCCCGGCGGCGTGCGGCCCACCGCGCGGGCCGAGCACTTCGCCCGCTACGTGGCCAGCGCGCTGCGCACGCTGGACGTGGCGCTGCACGAGAGCGACCGCTTCGACGCCGCCAGCACCGAGCGCCGCTTCACGCTGCACATGTCCGACCTGGCCACCGGCGAGCTGCTGCCGGTGCTGATGGCCGACCTGCAGCGCAGCGCGCCGGGCCTGCGGCTGGAGGTGCTGCAGCTGGCGCCCGAGGCCGTGGCCCCGGCGCTGGACGACGGCCGGCTGGACCTGGCCTTCGGCTACCTGCCGCAGCTCAGCGGCGTGCACAGCCAGACGCTGTTCGACGAGCGCTACGTGGTGCTGCTGCGCGCCGGCCACCCGCAGGCCGGCCGCGCCCACGACCGCGACAGCCTGCAGGCGCTGGACTTCATCCTGGTGCGCAGCCACACCGAGCCGGCCAAGGCCCTGGTGCGCCTGGGCCTGGAGGGCCGCATCCGGCTGACGCTGCCGCATTTCGCGGTGGTGGCGCCGCTGCTGCGGGCCACCGACCTGGCGGTGATCGTGCCGCGCCGGCCGGCGCTGGGCTACGCCGCCCAGGGCGGGCTGGCGATCGTCGAGGCCGACCTGGGCCTGCCGCCGCTGGCCGTGGGCATCCACTGGACCTGGCGCGTGCACCAGGACCCGGGCCACCGCTGGCTGCGCGAGCGGGTGCTGGGCCTGCTGGGCGAGCCGCCGGCGCCGGCCGGCTCGGCCTGAACCGCGGCCGACGCGGCGGCGCGCCGGCGGCTCACGGCCCGGTGCTCAGGCTGTGCCGGTGCTCGTCGGTGAACAGGTGCAGCAGCAGCGCGCGCAGGCGCGGGGTCCAGTTCTCGCTGTGCCCGCCGGAGATCTCGCTGGACAGCTGCACGTTCCACAGCGGGCCGTTGTAGGCCGGCGGCAGGCCGTCGCCCGGCGCAAGCAGGTGCTGCAGCACCATGCGCTCCTGCTGGACGGGGAAGCACCAGCGCCAGCCGGGTGGGCGGTAGCGCAGCGGGTCGCTCGCCGGGTCGAAGGGCGTGGCCTCGTCGGGTGCGCAGGTCTTGGCCAGGGCCAGCCGGTGGGTGCGGTAGCGCGCGTCCCAGCCCATGGTGTGGTTCATCGCGCGCTGCTGGGCGTCGGCCTGGTCGGGCTCGACGCGCTCGAACAGGTTGCCCAGGTGGCTGCCCAGCGGGAACGCCCAGCGCGTGGCCCAGTCGGCCTCGGACGTGAGCACCGCCAGCACCGGTGCCTGGTAGGGCGCCGCGGCCGGCCCGCCGCCTGGCACCGGGCAGCGGCGCTGCTGCTTGCGTGCGGCCTGGTAGACGGGGTGCAGGCGTGCCGCCTCGATCGCCGGGTTGACCAGCACCACCATGTCCAGGTAGCGCGAGACCGCTGCCGGCGCGGTGCAGTCGTTGTCCAGGTCCTCGGCGAAGCTGTCGATCAGCGACTGCGACAGCGCGCGGAACAGCACCGACGCACCGAAGCTGTGGCCGATCACGTAGGTGTTCAGCCGGGCGCGCGGGCCGGCCGGGGCGGCGCTGGCCTTCAGCCGGCTGAGGCGGCCGAGCAACTCGCGCACCGAACCCTGGGCCACCCGTTCGGCCGCGTGCTTGCGGTCCCAGAAGCTGAGGTGGACCCAGGGCGGCACGTCGACCAGCGAGCCGCCGCGCCAGCCGACGTACAGGCCCACGGTGTGCACGCGCGCCGGCGGCGTCCGGGCTGCCGACTGGCCGCGCCGGGCGGCGGCGATGCCGGCGACGGCCGGGTCGTCGCAGGGGTCGACGCCGGCGCCGTCGTTGCGGGCGGCCGTGGCGGTGCGGGCTTCCCGGGCGGTGACCGCCGAGCGCTGGCCCACCTCGGCCAGGAAGGACCGGAACTCCCGGACATCGCCGTCGTCGGCCCGGGCGTTGTGGCGCCAGCCGTGGACGTAGACGAACAGGCGCACGCAGTCCTGGGGATCGGCCATCCGCGCCAGGATCTGCGCCACCGCCGAGTCGGTCTGGCTGCGGCCGCGCAGCGCCGCGGTATCGTCGTAGGCCCAGCCCTGGTCGTCGAACTCGACGTAGTGCAGGGTGTGGTGCGGGCCGTGCTCGGTGGCCTGCTGGCCGCAGGGCGCATCCGGCCGGGCGAAGCCGCTGCCGGGGGCGCCGCAGTCCGGCGGCGGCGCCTCGGGCAGGCGGGTGCGGTAGGGCTGCAGCGGCATGCAGGCCGCCAGCAGCAGGCACAGCAGGGGCCCGGCCAGTCGCCAGGCCGCGCTGCGCCCGGCCGGACGGAGGGGGGGTGCCGGGTTCTGGCGGCAGCAGTCGGCGGCTTGGGCGGGCATCGTGCGCTCCTGCGGGCGCGCCCCATCGGCGCTGGCGGCCATGCTAGGCAGCGGTCCCTGGCCGGCCATCCCCAGGGCGAGGGAGCCTGTGGCCGCCCCTTCAGCGCGACGGCCCCCGTGGCGCGCTGCGCCAGGGGGGCCGCCGTGCGTGCCGGGCACGGCCCGGCACCGGGGGTTCAGCGGGCGATCGAGTCGCTGGTCTCGGTGTTGGTGGCCGGCGCGTAGCTGTAGCCGCTGCGCGTCACGCCCTTGACGGTGAAGGTGAAGCGGCCGCTGGTGGCCCGGCTGCTGGCCGAGGTGAAGCGGGCCGTTCCGGTCGAGTCGGTGGTGGCGCTGGCGTTGCCGCTGGTCAGGCCGGACCAGCTGCCCGAGACCGCGGCACCGGCGACCGGCAGGCCGTTGGCGTCGAGCACCTTCACCGCGGCCGTGGCCTTGGCGCTGTTGCGGCTGGCGCTCAGGCCCATCGCGATGTCGGCCACGCGCATCGCCGTCACCACCACCGGCGCGGTGACGGTGACCGTGACGCTGGTGCTGGCGCTCAGCCCGCTGTTGTCGGTCACGCGCAGCACGGTGCTGTAGGTGCCGGCACTGCTGAAGGTCTTGCTGGCGCTGGCGCCGGTGGCGCTGCTGCCGTCGCCGAAGGCCCAGTCCCAGGCGACGACGCTGCCGTCGGCGTCGGTCGAGCCGGTGCCCGAGAAGGCCACGGTCAGCGGCGCGGTGCCCGTCAGGGCCGAGGCACTGATCCTGGCCACCGGGGCCTGGCTGCCCGGCGTCGGGAAGCTGGCGGCCACCGCGTACTGGCCCAGGCTGCCGTAGCTGCTGTAGCCGGTGCCCAGCGGGTCGCCCTTGCCGGTGCCCTGCACCGACAGGTAGTAGGTGCCGGCGGCCGGCAGCGTCACGGTGACGCCGGCGTTCAGCGCGTCGACGGGGTTGATGTTGGCCAGCAGGGTGCCGGCGGCGTCGCGCAGGCCGATCCAGGCGTCCAGGTTGGGCGAGCGGTTGGCCGGGCTGACGCTGATCGTGGCGCTGCCGGCGCCGGCGGTGAAGCTGAAGTAGTCGATGTCGGTGGGCCGCTCGACCACGCCGGTGGCGCTGGCCGTGCTGACGCCGCCGCTGGCGGTGGCCGCGAGCGCGGTGGCCGTGGCCAGGGTGTCGCCGTGGTCGTCGGCGCGCAGCGGCAGGCCGTTGCTCTGCATCACCGCGTAGTCGTCCTGGGTGTTGTTGGCGCCGCTGTACTCGCCCTTGCTCCACTGCACCAGGGCCTGGTAGTAGCCCACGCCCATGATCGGCGCCCAGCCGGTGGCGCCGCTGCCGTGGCCTTGGTAGTAGCCCACGCTGGCGGTGCCGTCGTGGTTCAGGCCCATGTTGTGGCCGGCCTCGTGCGAGATGGCCTCGGCCACGTACTTCTCGTTGCCGCCGCCGAGCTGGTTGTAGAACACCAGCGCCGGCTTGTAGTAGTCGCTGGTGTCGTCGAACACACCCAGGTAGGCCACGCCGCCGCAGCTGCAGCTGTAGACGCCGGTGCTGCTGGTGACCAGCACGGTGGTGCCGAACACGTCGTCGCTGCTGCCGCTGCGCGTGAGCTTGTCCTGCGTCGGCGCCTCGGTGGTTACGTCGACGTCGAAGGGCGCGTAGTCCTCGGCCACGCGCTGCCAGATGTACTGGATGCGCTGCAGCTCGCTGGTGTTGAAGCTGTAGGGGATGCCGTCGAGGTCGAAGGGCAGGGCGGTGATCGTGCTGGCGCTGCTGTTCCAGGCGGTGCCGGTCAGCGTCGCGCCCTTGAAGTTCAGGTAGATCGTGCGCTTGGCGCCGGGCCGGCTGTGCAGCAGGAAGGTCTGGTCCAGCGGCAGCAGCGTGCCGTCGAGCAGGCTGGTGTCGCTGGCGCTGGGCGTGGTCGCGGCCAGCGGCTGCTGCAGCTCCTCGACGACGAACAGCCGGCCGCGGCGGTCGACGCGGTGGGTGCGGTCGCTCAGCAGCAGGCTCCGGAGCTCGTCACCCGACTTGCCGTAGTAGGCCGCCACCTCGGGCAGCCGGCCGCCCAGCAGGTCCAGCGCGCGTTGGCCGCGGGCCTCGCGGTCGGCCAGCTGCAGCTGCGGGAAGGCCGGCTTCTCGCGGTGCGGCACCGTCGGCTTGGCCGGGCCGGCGGCGACGGCCGCGCTGCCCAGGCCCAGCAGCAGGCCGGCGGCGGCGAGCAGGCGTTGCGCCCAGGAGGCGCGCGCGGCGCTGCGGGGCGCCGCGGCGGCGGGTGAGGGAAGGTGCGGCATGCGGTGGCGTCCTCGCTGACCAGGGTTGGAAGGGCGTCAGCGCGACCGGATGCCGCAAGGCGGGCGTCTGCAGGCAACCCCGCTGCCGTGGCCGGCCCCCTGCGGGGCGGCGGTAGGCCGGAGGCTTTGCGACCCCGGCTTTCGCTCGGGTGTGCCGACGGGGCGATGGTAGGGGGGCCGCGGCGGCCTGGCGCGGCCGGCTTACCGGTGGTTACCGCCGATGCGGCCTGCTTGCATTGACTTTGTAAAGCAGCAAGATCGTTGCCGGCGGGGCGCGACGCCAGCGGGTGGCGTCAGCCCGCGGCCGGCAGCCGCTCGCGCAGCAGGCGCTTCATCAGCTTGCCGTTGGCGTTGCGCGGCAGCGGCTCGTCGCACCAGCTCACCGTCTCGGGCACCTTGTAGTCGGCCAGGCGCGCGGCGCAGAAGGCGCGCAGCGCGGCGGTGTCGGCGGTGCGGTCCGGCGTGCCGGGCGCCGACCCGGGCGCCGACTCGGGCGCAACATGGACGAAGGCGTGCACCCGCTCGCCCAGCACCGGGCAGGGCCGGCCGACGATGGCCGCCTCGACCATGCCGGGCCAGGCCATCAGCACGTTCTCCACCTCGACCGAGTAGATCTTGAAGCCGCCGCGGTTGAGCATGTCCTTCTTGCGGTCGAACACCCGCACATAGCCCTGGGCGTCGACCGAGCCCAGGTCGCCCGAGTGCCAGTAGCCGGCGGTGAAGCTGGCGGCGGTGGCCTCGGGGTTGGCCCAGTAGCCGGGCACCACCATCGGGCCGCCGATCCACAGCTCGCCGGTCTCGCCGGGGGGCAGTTCGCGGCCGTCGTCGTCCATCACCTTGATGTCGGCTGCCGGCAGGGCCACGCCGACGCTGTCGGCATGGTCGCGGGTGTGGCCCATCGGCATCATCGTCGCCGGCGAGGTGGTCTCGGTGGCGCCGTAGGCGTTGAGCAGGGTCAGGCCCGGCACGCGGGCGGTCAGCGCGTCGATGGTGGCCACCGGCATCGGCGCGCCGCCGTAGCCGCCGACGCGCCAGGCCGACAGGTCGGCCGTGGCGAAGGCCGGGTGCAGCAGGCACAGGTTGTACATGGCCGGCACCATCAGCGTGTGGCTCACCCGCTCGGCGGCCATCAGCGCGATGAAGGACTCGGCCTTGAACGCCGGCACCACGACGATGGCGCCGCCGGCGTGCAGCATGGCCGTGACCACCGCGATCAGCCCGGTGACGTGGCTGGCCGGCACCGCCAGCGCGGCGCGGGCGCCGGGGCCCATGCGCATGCAGGCCTGGTAGTGCATCGTCGAGTGCACGATGCTCAGGTGCGTCAGCATCGCACCCTTGGGGTGGCCGGTGGTGCCCGAGGTGTAGAGGATGACCGCGACATCGGTCTCGGCCACCTCGGCCGGGGCCGGCAGCGGCCCGGCGGCGGCGGCCAGCGCGGCCAGCGGCGTGCCGCCCGGGGCGTCGCCGACGGTGATGCGCAGGCGCAGGTCCGGCGCCTCGGTGTTGTCCGGGATGCGGTCGGCCAGCGCCGCGTCGGCGACGATGCCCATCGCGCCGCACTGGCGGGCGATGTAGGCCAGGCCGGGGCGCTGCTCGCGCACGCCCACCGGCACCGCCACCGCGCCCAGGCGCTGCAGCGCCAGCAGCACGGTGACGAATTCGGGCCGGTTGTCGATGAACATCAGCACCCGGTCGCCGCGCCGCACGCCCTGCACGGCCAGGCCGGCGGCCAGGCGCGCGGCCTCGGCGTCGAGCTGGGCGAAGGTCCAGCGCCGTCCTTCGCAGACCAGGGCTTCGGCGCCGGGCTGGCGCGCCACGCTGGCGGCGAACATGCCGAACACGCTGCGCGGCCGGTCGGCGAAGCAGCGCACGATGCGGTCGCCGTACAGCGCCTCGTGGCGCATCGCCGGCACGGGGTAGTCGGCCCAGTAGCTCATGGTCATCGTGGTGGGGGCTCGGGTGTCAGGCGGCGGCGGGGGCGACGTTGGCGCCGCGCTCGATGGCGAACTCGACGTCGACCAGCTTGCGCGAGTGGTTCAGGTCGCTCTGCGCGATCAGCACCGAGACCGCGCTGCCCTTGAGCCCGGCGATGACCTCGCCCAGGCGCTTGGACAGCGCCGGGGCCACGCCCTCGAAGGGCTCGTCCAGCAGCAGCAGCCGCGTGCCCACGGCCAGCGCGCGGGCCAGCGCCACCAGCTTCTGCTGGCCGCCGGACAGCAGCAGCGCGCGGCGGTCCTTCATCTCCTTCAGCTCGGGCAGCACCTGCCAGACGAAGGCCATGCGCTGGTCGACCTTCAGCGTCTTGCTGACCCACACCGGCACCAGGATGTTCTCCTCCACCGTCAGCTCGGGCACCAGGCCGCGGTCCTCGGGCATGTAGCCGATGCCCAGCGCGGCGCGCTGGTGGCGGTCCAGCCGGGTCAGGTCCTGGCCGTCGAAGTGGATCGTGCCCTGGCGCGGGGCGAGGTGGCCCATCACCGAGCGCATCAGCGTGGTCTTGCCGGCGCCGTTGCGGCCGACCAGGCCGACCATCTGGCCGTCGCCCACCGCCAGCGACAGACCGCGCAGCGCGACCACCGACTGGATCGCGACGTGGATGCCTTCAACCTTCAGCATGGGGGGTTCACTCCGCAATCAGATCGCCGGTGACGTAGCGCCGCACGTCGTCGGTGGCCAGGGCCACCGTCGGCGTGTCGTCGGCGATGATGCGGCCGGCGTAGAAGGCCACCACGCGGGTGGCGTACCGGGCGACGATGTCCATGTCGTGCTCGACGAACAGCACCGTGGTGCGCGTCTCCTGCAGCAGCGCGCCCATGATGGTGTCCATCATCGGGAACTTCTCCTCGGCCGAGACGCCGCTGGTCGGCTCGTCCAGCAGCAGCAGCTTGGGCTGGCCGGTCAGCGCCATCGCGATGTCCAGCAGCTTGCGCACGCCGCCGGGCAGCTCGGCGACGCGGCGCTGGCGGTGGTCGGCCAGGCCGAAGCGCTCCAGCAGCGCCTCGGCGCGGGCGATGGCCTCGGGCCGCCGCGCCGGCTGCCAGAAGCTCAGCCGGCCGGCGTGGCAGGCGTTGGCCACCAGCATGTTGTCCAGCACGCTGAGGTCGCCGTAGAGCTGCGGGATCTGGAACGAGCGCGCCACGCCCAGCCGGGTGATGGCCCGCGGGTCCAGCGGCGTGATGTCTCGGCCGTCCAGCGTGATGCGGCCGGCGTCCGGCTTGAGGTAGCCGGTGATCATGTTGACGAAGGTCGTCTTGCCCGCGCCGTTGCTGCCGATCAGGCTGACGCGCTCGCCGGCGGCGAGTCCGATGTCGATCGCCGACGCGGCGACCACCGCACCGAAGCGCTTTTCCAGCCCCCGGGCTTCGAGCATGAAGCTCATCGCGTGTTTCCCTTCATCCACAGCGAGCCGATGCCCTTGGGCAGGAAGCGGATCACCAGCAGCAGGAACAGCCCCAGCGCGAACTGCCAGGTGTTCGGGAAGTAGGCGCTGGAGAAGCTGCGCACCACCTCCAGCACCGTGCTGGCGACGAACACCGCGGCCACGCTCTGCCAGCCGGCCAGGATGGCCACGAAGACCAGCTCGCCCGAGGTCGTCCAGAAGCTGAAGTTGGGCTCGACGTGGCCCAGCGACAGCACGACCAGCGCGCCGCCCATGCCGCCGGTGCAGGCGGCGAGCATGAAGTTGATGGTCATCGCCTGACGCACCGAGCCGCCGAGGTATTCCACGCGCAGCTCGTTCTCGCGCACCGCCAGCGTCACCAGGCCGCGGGTGGAGTCGAAGTAGATGCGGGCCAGCAGGCCGACGACGGTGGCCACCGCGATGGTCAGCACGTACATCACGTAGCCGGCGCGGGCGTCGGGCAGGGCCTGGCCCAGCAGCGTGGGCCGGGCGACGTTGAAGCCGTCCGAGCCGCCGAGCAGGTCGACCTTCATCAGCAGGCCGTAGGTGACCATCGACAGCGCCAGCGTCAGCATCGCGAAGAAGATGCCGCGGTAGCGCGCCAGCAGCGGCGCGAAGGGTGCGGCCACCAGCGTGGCCAGGCCGCCGCCGGCCAGGGTCAGCAGCAGCGCGTCGGTGACGCCGGCCTTGTTGACCAGCAGCGCCGCGGTGTAGCCGCCCAGCGCCAGCATCATGCCCTGGCCGAAGGGCACGACGCCGCCGCGCATCAGCCCGACGATGCCCAGCGAGACCAGGCCGTTGGCCGCGGCCATCGTGACCAGGAAGGTCAGCCACTTGGGGGCGAACCAGCCGGCCGCGCACAGCAGCGCCGCGCAGCCCAGGCCCGCGGCGACGGTGCGGCCGTGGCCGACGCCCGCCGCCGAGGAGGAGAGGGGGGTGCTCATGTCAGATCTTCCGTGCCTGGATGCGCTGGAACAGGCCCTCGGGGCGGAACATCAGCACCACCGCCATCACCAGGTAGATGGAGAACAGCTCGGCCACCGGCGCGGTGTGCACGGCCACCGAACGGGCCAGGCCGACGATCAGCGCGCCGATGGCCGCGCCCTCGATGCTGCCCAGCCCGCCGATGATGACCACGGCGAAGGAGACGATGATCACGCCGACCGAGACGCCCGGCTGCACCGAGATCATCGGCGCGGTGAAGGCGCCGCCCAGCGCGGCCAGGAAGATGCCGACGGCGAAGGCGCCCATGTAGACGCGCGAGACGTTGACGCCCATGCTGGAGGCGACCTCGGCGCTGTGGATCACCGCCAGCACGATCTTGCCCTGGCGGGTGCGGTTCAGGCCCCACCAGACGGCCAGGCCCACCACCACCGCCAGCCCGACCAGCATGAAGTCGTAGCCGACATAGGTCTGCACGCCGATGTCGACGTTGCCGAACAGCCCGTAGGGCTCGGACACGTAGTAGGGGTTGGCGCCCCAGACCAGCTTGGTGATGTCCTCGAGCATCAGGAACAGCGCGTTGGTGGTCAGCACCAGCAGCACCTCGTCGCGGCCGTAGAAGAAGCGCAGCAGGCCGCGCTCGGTCAGCGGCGCGATGATCGCGGCGATCAGCACCGCCGACATCAGCATGGCCAGGATGGACAGCCAGGGCGACCACTTCATCGCCGCGGTCCAGGCCACCAGCGTGGCCGCACCGTAGGCCCCCAGCGCGTAGAAGCTGCCGTGGGCGATGTTGAGGATCTTCAGCACGCCGAACACGAGCGTCAGCCCGAGCGCGACGATGAACAGCCAGGACGCGTAGGTCAGGCCGTCGATCAGGATGGTGAGCAACGCGGACATGCGTGGCCTCTGGTGGGGTGGGTCGGACGCGCCGGCCCCGGGCCGGCATCCGAGCTGCGTCGGCTGCGGCCGGGGCGGGCGCGCGTCAAGCAGCCGCCGTGCAGCCGGCTGTGCCGGGCCGCTGGCGGCGCCCCCCTGGGGGGCGGGCGGCCCTCAGGCCGCGTCGTCGGGAATCAGGGGCAGCCCTTGGCGCCAGGGAAGCCGGCCTTGATCCACTCCTCGGCCTTCATGTTGGCCGGCGGGTTCACGCATTCGGCCGGGAAGCGCATGATGTCCTCGAGCACGACCATCTTCTTGCCCGCGTCGTAGCGGGTCTTGCCGATGGCGGTGTCCTGGATCGCCTGGTGGCCGTTGCCGTTGCTCATGCGGATGCGGCCGGCGGGCGAGTCCCATTCGCTGCTGCGCAGCGCGGCGGCCAGCTGCTCGGCGCTGGGCTTCTTGCCGCCGTTGGCGGCGATGGCCTTCTCCGCGGCCAGCTTCAGGCCCAGCAGGGCCTGGGCCATGCGGTACGGGGCCTGCACCGGGTAGACGTTGTAGGCCTTGCTGTACAGGTCCCACCACCAGTCGTTGAGCGCGCTCTTGGGCGCCATCAGGCCGTAGGCGCCGCGCGCGCCCAGGATGGTGCCGTCGGGCATCTTCTCGCCCAGGCCCGGCAGCACGTGGTCGGCCGCCGACAGCACGACCTGGCTGCGCTTGAACAGCCCGCGCGGCGCCGCCTGCAGGATGAAGGCCTGCAGGTCGCCGCCCCACAGGCTGCTGTGGGTGACGTCGGCCGGGGTCTTCATCAGCGCGGAGATCTCGGTGCCGTACTGGCCGGCGCCGAACTTGGGCAGCTGGTCCTCGCCGGGCTTGGCGCCCGGGAACAGCTTCTCCATCGACCAGACGAAGTCCTTCTTCGAGTCGTGGCCCCAGGCGTAGTCCTGGTTGATCATGTTGAAGCTGTCGACCTTGACGCCCTTGGCCTTCAGGTAGCGGGCCAGGGCCACGTTGTCCATCGCGCCATGGCTGGCGGTGCGGAAGACGTAAGCGAACTTGTTGTCCTCGAAGATCCGCGGCGTGCCGCAGTCGTACAGCAGCAGGAACTTCTTCATCTCCTCGGCGGCCGGCGCCACGGCCAGGCAGTCGCCCGAGCTGACGTAGCCGACCACCGCGTCGACCTTCTCGCGGTCGTAGAGGTTCTTCAGCTCCTGCACCTGCTTGGTGGCGCCGCCGTTCTCGTCGACGTAGACCGCCTCGATCTTCATGCCGGCGAAGCCGTTCTTGTTGTAGGGCGCCGGCGCGGCACCCTTGTTGAAGGCGTCGATCAGCACCTTGGCGCCGTTGACCGCCGGGATGCCGAAGCTCTCGGCCGCCTGCCCCGACAGGAAGCTGACGATGCCGATCTTGAAGGTCTCCTGCGCCTGCACGGCGCCGGCCGCGCACAGTGCGGCTGCGGCCGCCAGCAGGCGCAGCGTCGCGCCGTGCCGACGTGCCGGCTTGGTTGCGGAAGTAGTGGCCATCGCTTGTCTCCTCGGTTTGGCCCTTGCGGGCTCAGTGGGGCCGCGCGATGGGCGTGCTCATGTCGAGCCCGGCCATCGCGAAGCCACGTTGAAAATCGACCATGTGCTTGTGCGTCCACAGCGCCGCGCGCTCGGCATCGCGCGCGTGCAGCGCGGCCAGGGTCTGGCGGTGCGCCTCCAGGTTGCGCGCGCTGGCCTGCGGCAGGTGGCGGAAGATCTGCAGCAGCGTCGGGTTGTAGAGCAGGCCCACCGGCTCGCGCGCCAGCATCAGCGCGCGGTTGTGGCTGGCGCGGCCGACCAGGGCGTGGAACTCCATGTCCAGCACCACCAGGGCCTCGGTGCGGGTCTCGGCCTCGCTGGCCGCCTGGTTGGCATCGAGCAGGGCCAGGTCGGCGGCGCTGGCCTGCTGCGCGGCCAGGCGGGCGGCGAGCGGCTCCAGCGTCAGCGCGACTTCCCACAGCTCCTGGAAGGTGGTCTGGTGCAGCAGCAGCAGCCGGGTGGCGCGCGGCGCCAGGTCGTGCACGCCGGGCAGGCAGACGAACAGCCGGCGCCCCTCGCGGCGCTGCAGCAGGCCCTCCTGCTCGACCTGGCGGATCGCCTCGCGCACCGTCGATCGGTGCACGCCGAAGCGCTCGGACAGCTCCTGCTCGGTCGGCAGCGCCGAGCCGGGCGGCAGCGAGCCCTCGAGGATGGCGCGCTCGATCGCCGCCGAGACCGCCTTGTAGGCGGGCTCGACCACGACGCGCTGAAACACCTCCGCGGGCCCCTGGGCTCCCATCGTCCGCTCCTGCGTGCGGCCGGTTCGGCCGCGCAGCGCATCTTTGTCCGACAAGCGGATTGCTGGAACCGGGCAATCCCGAGGACACCCTGTCGGCCGCGCGACAGCCAGGCCGCCGCGCCCGCCCTGCGCCGGCCCCCCTAGGACAGCCGGCCCGGCGGCCCGGCGATGCGCCAGCGCGTGCGGCAGCCGCCGCGGCCGTGCTACAAGCAACAGGGCCTGTGATGGCCGCGCCTGCGGCGCGGGCCTCCCGCCCCGGCATGACCGATCCGCCCGTCCCGCCCGAGCCACCGCGCCGCAGCACCGGCGCGCCGCGCCTGGCCGCGGTGGCTGCGCTGTACGCGGCCTACCTGTGCGCCAGCTTCGTGCTCGGCCCCGGCAGCTTCGACGCGCGCAGCGCCTACTGGCACGAGCTGGCGGTGATCGCGCTGACCGCGGCGGCCCAGGCCCGCGCCGCGCTGCGCGGGCCGCCGGCCCTGCGCAGCTTCCTGCTGGCCGCCACGCTGGCGCTGCTGCCGCTGGCGGCCAGCGACCTGGCCTACGACCGCGACTGGCCGCTGTGGCGGCCGGCGTCCGGTGCCGCGCTGCAGGCCACCGACCTGGCCTACCTGCTGTTCCTGTTCGCCTGGATCTTGGCCTGGGGCGGACTGCTGCTGGCGCTGGTGCGGCAGCGGCGGCCCGGGCTGCGCACGGTGCTGGTCTTCGCGCTGCTGATGAGCGGCTTCGTCGGGCTGTTCGCCGCCTTCTACTGGCCGCTGTACCGGCACGGGCTGGGCAGCGCCGTCGGCCGGCTGGGCGCGGCCACCGCGGTGCTGGAACTGGGGGCGGTGGTCAGCGGGCTGGCGGCGCTGCTGCTGGGCGCGGGCCGCGCGCTGGTGCTGCAGGTCTTCGGCCTGACGCTGCTGGTGGCCTCCGACATGCTCTACAGCGTGGTCGCCGCCGGCGACGAGCGCTTCGCCGCCGCCGATCCGGTGTGGATGGGCGGGCTGTGCCTGCTGCTGGCGGGCGCGCTGCTGCTGCCCGCCGGCCATGGCCGGCGAGGGGCGCAGGCGCTGCACCAGGCCGCGGCGGCGGGCCCGCGGCGCTCGGGCCTGTCGACGCTGCTGCTGGCGCTGTCGCTGGGGGCGGTGCTGCTGTCGGCGGTGGTCAGCCTGGCCCTGCGCGGGGCCGCCGGCCGCGGCGGGGCGTCGGCCGGCGAGCCCTTCTTCTTCGTGCTGTTCACCGTGCTGCTGGTGGTGGTGATGGTCTGGCTGACCGACCGCTTCGACCGCGCGGTGGACTACGCGGCGCGCCATGCCGAGCACCTGCTGGGCGCGCGCCTGCGCGCGCCCGACTGGCGCAGCGGCGACCGGCGCTGGGCCTGGATCCTCGAGTCCACCGGCCTGGGCCGCCTGCTCGACGGCCTGCACGCCGCCGCCGCCCGGCTGCGCCAGGACGTGCTGTTCCTCGGCCCCGAGCGCCTGAACCCGCCGCAGCCGTCGCCGCTGCCCGGCGCCGAGCCCAGCTGCTTCCTGGTGATGCCCTTCGGCACCCCCGATGCCGACGCGGTGCACGCCGCGCTGCGCCAGGCCTGCCAGCGCGCCGGCCTGCGGCCGCTGCGCGGCGACGATCTGTTCACGCCCACCGACATCCTCGACGACCTCTGGCGCAGCCTGGCCGGCGCGCACTGCGTGATCGCCGACATCAGCGGCCGCAACCCGAACGTGATGTACGAGCTGGGCATCGCCCACACCCTGGCCAAGCCGGTGCTGATCCTGGCGCGCAGCGCGGCCGACATCCCGATCGACCTGGCCACGCGCCGGGTCATCGTCTACGGCGGCGCGCCGGGCGCCGCCTGGGCCGACACGCTGGCCAGCCAGGTGCAGCTGGCGCTGCAGGCCCTGCTGCGGGACTACCCGCCGGCGGATGCGGCCAGGCGGCGCGCCGAGGTGGCGCCGTGAAGGCCCGGGCGCGCCCGATGCACCGCGCGCTGCGCGCCGCGGTGGCGGTTGCCGTGCTGCCGCTGGCCGCCTGCGTGGTGCTGCCGGTGCCGGGCACGCCGCCGGCCGAGCCCGGGCGCTGGGTGGCCGACGCCGACGCGGAGGCCTTGATCCCCGGCGTGGACACCCGCGCCACCGTGCTGCAGCGTCTGGGCCCGCCCACCGACGCCGCGGCGGACGGCCGCTGGCTGGAGTACTTCGGCCTGCACAGCCGCGGCCACTGGGTGATCCTGGCCGGCGGCCAGGGCGGTGGCGTCTTCGGCCACACCGACGAGCACTACGACACCCGCACGCTGTGGCTGCATTTCGACGCCGGGGACCGCCTGGTGGCGCTGCAGCGCGAGGCCGACCGTTGCCGCGCCCCCTGCTTCGTGCGCGCCGGCGAGGCCGTGGCCGGGCCGGCCTGGCCCCGCCTGGCCGCGCCGGGCGAGGCGCTGCGCGAGCGCCTGCCGGCGGTGGACGCCTGGCGCGGCGAGGGCTGGCTGCCGGGCAGCGTGGTGCTGACGAACCGGGCGCTGTGGTTCCTGCCCGACGACGCCGCGGCGGCGGCCGAGCGGCTGCACGGCGCCGACCTCGCCGCGGTCGAGCCGGGCGGCGCAGGGGCGGCGGCCGAACTGCGGCTGCCCCATCGCGCCGGCCCGGTGCTGCGCCTGCGCTGCCGGGCGCTGCCGGGCGCGCCCGCCGATGACGCGGCAGCGCGCGCCGCGCGCCTGGCCGCCGCGCTGGCCGCGCTCAGCCCAGCCGGTTCAGCCCGCACCAGCGGGCGATGAACAGCGCGTAGACCGCCGTCACCCGCTGCAGGCTGTCGATCGACACCCACTCGTCGATGCCGTGGATCGAGGTGCCGGTGGGGCCGTAGCAGGTCGACGGGATCTTGCCGTAGAGGTGGAAGAACTTGACGTCGGTGGTCGCCGGCAGGGCCAGGTCGCCGGCCTCGGCGTCCAGCATCGCCCGGTGGCACTGCTTGAGCGTCTTGATCACCGGCGCGTCCATGTCGACCTCGACGCCGTCGCCCTGGAAGCCCTGGTAGGTGATCTCGTAGCGCGTGCTGGCGGCGTGCGGGTGCTTGGCGTGGGCGGCGGCCAGCACGGCCTCGACCTCGGCGCGCACGTCGGCGGCGGTCTTGCCGGGGTAGTAGCCGATGCGCAGGTCGGCGCGGCAGTGCGTGGGCACCGACGAGGTCCACTCGCCGCCCGAGAGCTTGCCCAGGTTGAAGTTGATCGGGTGGTCCTGGTGGCAGTACAGGCGGTGGCGGTTGGCGGGCAGGTTCCAGGTCTTCTCCAGTTCGCGCAGCTCGTCCACCAGGTACTGGGTGAAGTCGATCGCGGCGATGCCGGTGTGCGCGTGCGAGGCGTGCACCGGCACGCCGTAGACGTCCAGCGTCAGCCACAGCACGCCCAGCTGGGCGCTCATCACGCATTCCTGCGTCGGCTCGGGGATCAGCGCGGCGTCGGCGGTGTAGCCCTGCACCAGGCAGGCCAGCGCGCCGTTGCCGGTGCACTCCTCCTCGATCACCGACTGCAGGTAGACCGGCGCCGCCGGCTCGTAGCCCAGGCGCTGCAGCGCCTTGAAGGCCATGGTGTAGGCGACGATGCCGGCCTTCATGTCGGCGGCGCCGCGGCCGTACAGCTTGTCGCCGTCCATGCGCGGCTCGAAGGGCGGCGTGGTCCACATGCCCGGCCAGCCCACCGGCACCACGTCGATGTGGCCGTTGAGGATCAGCGAGCGGCCGGTGGCCGGCCCGCGCGGGCGGTGGATGCCCACCACATTGGTGCGCCCCTCGTAGGAGACGATGGACGGCGACCAGGCCGGGTGCTGGCTGACCTTGGCCTCGTCGATCTGGAACTGGTCGACCTGCAGGCCCAGGCCGGCGAACACCCCGGCCATGTGCGACTGCGCGCCGGCCTCGTCGCCCAGCAGCGAGGGGTGGCGCACCAGCGCGCACAGCAGGTCCACCGCGCCGTCGCGCTGGGCGGCCACGGCCGCGAGGATCTGTTGTTCGGTGACGGCGGGGACGTGGGGGGCATTCATCGGGGGTCCTTCGAGGGGGCGGGATGGGCGCAGTGTGCGCACCGCGCACCGATTGGGGAATGCGGGGGAGCACGCGTCGGCCTGCGCGCCCCCGCCCAGCCGCTGTGCAGCAATGAGCGCGCCAGCCCGCGCCGTGACATCCGGCAGACGGAGGATGGCGGTGGTGCGCCGGTCACGCCGGCGCGGTGGACGCCGTGCCGGCGAGCCGTTACGCTGGCGCCCGCCATGCCATTGCCAACCGCCACCACCCCCCGCTTCCTGCGTCCCCTGCTGCCCGCCGCCCTCGCGGCGGCGCTGGCCTGGCCGGCGCAGGCCCAGCAGCCCCCCGCCCCGCGCCAGCCCTCGCCCGAGGAGATGCGCCAGATCATGCAGGCCACGATGGGTGCGATGGTCGGCGTGATGGGACCGATGACCGAGGCGGTGATCGAGGCGCAGCTGAACCTGCTGGCGCGGCCGGAGGCGGCCGAGCGCATCGCCACGTTCAAGCGCCAGCTGTTCGAGGCGCTGGTCAAGAAGGGCTTCAGCGCCGAGCAGGCGCTGCAGATCGTGCTGACCACCGCGCTGCCGGCGGCCTCGCCCAGCACCAAGTGAGGGCACGCGCCCGGTGCGGCGCGCCCGATCCGACCGGTCCGGCCGCTGGCGGCCGGGCTCCTGCCGTTTGCCCCGACCTTCCGCGATGACCCTGCAACGCCTGATCCTCGTCGTGCTGGCCCTGCTGCTGCTCGCCCTCGGCTGGCGCCACCGCGAGTCGGTGGCCCGCTTCCTCGGCGCGCCGCCGGCCGCTGCGGTGCCTGCGCCGTCGGCCGCCATGGACGGCGACGCGCTGCCCGCGTCGGCGGCGTCGGCGCCGCCGGTGGCGCGGGCGCGGCCGGCCGGCGGCGTGCGCAAGTGCCGCAAGTCCGGCGGCGAGCTGGTCTACACCGACGGCGACTGCCCGTCGGGCAGCCGCGAGCAGGCGCTGACCGGGGGCGCCGTCAGCGTGGTCTCGCCGGTGGAGGCGGGGATGAAGCCGGCGGCGCCCGCGCGCGACCCGCGTGCGCCTGCCGGCGCGCAGGAGATGCGCGAGCAGATGGTCGAGCGCGCGGTGCACGGCGGCCGCTGAGGCGGTCGGCGCGCCGCCGGCGCTCAGGCCGTCGGCAGGGCCGGCACCCGCCCGGCCGTGGCCGCGCCGTCGGCCAGCCGGAACATCGCCACCAGCTGCACCAGCTGGTCGGCCTGGTGGCGCAGGCTTTCGGCGGCGGCGGCGCTCTGCTCGACCAGCGCGGCGTTCTGCTGGGTGGCGCGGTCCATGTGCGTGACCGCCTCGCCGATCTGCGAGACGCCGACGCTCTGCTCCTGGCTGGCGCTGGTGATCGCGCCGACGACGCTGTTGACGCGCTCGATGGCGGCGACCACCTCGTGCATCGTCGCGCCGGCGCGGTCGACCAGGGCGTTGCCTTGCTGCACCCGTTCCACGCTGTTGCCGATCAGCGCCTTGATCTCGCGCGCGGCCTGGGCCGAGCGGCTGGCCAGGTTGCGCACCTCGCCGGCCACCACCGCGAAGCCGCGGCCCTGCTCGCCGGCGCGCGCGGCCTCGACCGCGGCGTTCAGCGCCAGCAGGTTGGTCTGGAAGGCGATGCCGTCGATCACGCCGGTGATGTCGGCGATGCGGCGCGCGCCGTCGTGGATGCCCTGCATCGTCGTGACCACCTCGGCGACGACCGCGCCGCCGCGCCGGGCCACGTCCGCGGCCTCGCGCGACAGCTGGTGGGCCTGGGCGGCGTGGCCGGCATTGCCCTGCACCGTGGCGCTGAGCTGCTCCATCGACGCGGCGGTCTGCTGCAGGGCCGAGGCCTGCTGCTCGGTGCGCTGGCTGAGGTCCAGGTTGCCCTGGGCGATCTCGCCGCTGGCGGTGGCCACGCACTCGGCGCTCTGGCGCACGCGGGCGACGATGGTGCCGATCTCGTCGCGCATGTGCCGGATGGCGTGCAGCAGGCTGCTGCGGTCGCCGGGCCGCAGCGCGACGTCGACCTGCAGGTCGCCGGCGGCGATGCGCTGCGTCACCGCGCCGGCGTAGGCCGGCTCGCCGCCCAGCTGGCGCAGCAGGCTGCGGCCGATGGCCAGGCCCAGCGCCAGCAGCGCGGCCACCAGCACCGCGGCGTACAGCGCCAGGGCGCGCGCCTCGGCGGCGACGGTGGCGTCGACGGTGTCGATGTAGACCCCCGATCCCAGCACCCAGCCCCAGGGCGCGAAGCCCTGCACGTAGGACAGCTTGGGCACCGGCCGGTCGCTGCCCGGCTTGGGCCAGGCGTAGTGCACGAAGCCGGCACCCTGGGCCCGCACCGTGCGCACCATCTCGACGAACAGCGTCAGGCCGTTGGGGTCGCGGTGCGTGCTCAGGTCCTGGCCGTCCAGCTCCGGCTTGGTCGGGTGCATCACCATGCGCGGCTGCAGGTCGTTGATCCAGAAGTACTCGCTGCCGCCGTAGCGCAGCGCCTTGATCGCGGCCAGCGCGCGCTGGCGGGCCTCGGCCTCGCCCAGGCCGCCGGTCTGCACCTGGGCGTGGTAGTGGCCGGCCAGCGCATGCGCCAGCTCGACCGTCTGGCGCACCGCGTGCTGGCGCTCGGCCAGGATCAGCTGGCGTTCGGTGGCCAGGAACACGCCGGCGATCGCCACCACGCCCAGCAGCGCGCCGCCGATGAGCAGACCGAGTTTCTTGGTGATGCTGAGGGTTTCGAGCCGGAACATGTGTCACCCGCGCTGGTGGCCAGTTGAACTGACAATTTCGGCAATACCTGCAGGGGTTTGACCGACCGGCGCGCGGGCGCCCTGGATGCGGGCTGTCGGGCGTTCTGGACAGCGGCGGCGGCCGGCGCCGCGCCCCGCGGCGCGCGCGCTCAGGCCAGGTGGGCGGCGGCCAGCAGCTCGCGGGTGTAGGGCTGCTGCGGCGCGGCGAACAGCGCCAGCGTCTCGCCCTGCTCGACCACCGCGCCGTCCTTCATCACCATCACCCGGTGGGCCATGGCGCGGATCACCGCCAGGTCGTGGCTGATGAACAGGTAGCTCAGGCCGTGGCGCTGCTGCAGCTCGGCCAGCAGGGCCAGCACCTGCTGCTGCACCGAGACGTCCAGCGCCGAGGTCGGCTCGTCCAGCACCAGCACCTCGGGCGCCAGCACCACCGCGCGGGCGATGGCGATGCGCTGGCGCTGGCCGCCGGAGAACTCGTGCGGGTAGCGCTGCAGCACGCCGGCCACGCCGTGGCGCTCGGACAGTCCGACCTCGTCGAGCATCGCCGCGACCCTGGCCTCGCGCTCGGCCGGGCCGAGCTCGGGGTGGTGCAGGGCCAGGCCCTCGCCGACGATCTGGCCCACCGTCATGCGCGGGCTCAGCGAGGCGAACGGGTCCTGCAGCACCACCTGCATGCGCTTGCGCATCGCGCGCAGCGTGGCCCGGTCGGCCTGGTCGATGCGCTGGCCGCCGACGTGGATCTCGCCGGCGGCGATGCCCTGCAGCGCCAGCAGGGCCATGCCCAGCGTGGTCTTGCCCGAGCCGCTCTCGCCGACGATGCCCAGGGTTTCGCCGCGCCGCAGCTGCAGCGTGGCCTCGCGCACCGCCAGGAAGGCGCGCTTGCCGAACCAGCCGGTGGGGATGTCGAAGCGCACCTGGGCGGCGCGCGCCTCGACCAGCACCGGCGCGTCGTCCGGCACCGGCTGCACCACGCGCTGCGGCCGCGTGGCCAGCAGGCGCTGGGTGTAGGGGTGCTGCGGGCGGGCGAAGACCTCGGCGGTGGCGCCGGTCTCGACCAGCACGCCGCGCTCCATCACGCCCACCCGGTCGGTGAAGCGCTGCACCAGGTTCAGGTCGTGGGTGATGAACAGCAGGGCCATGCCCATCTCGCGCTGCAGCTCGTCGAGCAGCGCCAGGATCTGGGCCTGGATGGTCACGTCCAGCGCGGTGGTCGGCTCGTCGGCGATCAGCAGCTGCGGCCGGCAGGCCAGGGCCATGGCGATCATCGCGCGCTGGCGCTGGCCGCCGGACAGCTGGTGCGGGTAGGCGTCGACGCGGCGCTCGGGCTCGGGGATGCCGGTGCGCTGCAGCAGCTCGATGGCGCGGGCGCGCGCGGCGTTGGGCAGCAGGCCCTCGTGCAGGCGCAGCACCTCGGCGATCTGGTTGCCCACCGTGTACAGCGGGTTCAGCGCGGTCATCGGCTCCTGGAAGATCATGCCGATCCTCGCGCCGCGCAGGGCCTGCATCTGGCGCTCGCTGCGCTGCATCAGGTCCTCGCCGTCGAAGCGGATCGCGCCGCTGCTGGTGGCGGCGTCGACCAGGCGCAGGATGCTCAGCGCGGTGATGCTCTTGCCCGAGCCCGATTCGCCGACCAGCGCGAACTTCTCGCCGGGCGCGATCCGGAAGGACACGTCCCGCACGACGGTGCTGGCGCCGAAGCGCACCGTCAGGTGCTCGACCGACAGCAGGGGATTCATGCCTGCCCCCGGTCGCGTGGGTACACGCGCCCACCCCCCGAGGGGGTCGCGGGCCGGCTTGGGAGCGGCCCGGCGCTCGGCCCGCTGGCGCAGAGGGACACAAGGTGCCACATGTCAGGATTTCCGCGTGTCGAAGGCGTCGCGCAGCGCGTCGCCGATGAAGGTCAGCAGCAGCATGGTCAGCACCAGCAGCGCGAAGGTCGGCGCGATGATCCACCACGCGTCCAGGTTGTTCTTGCCCTGCTGCAGCAGCTCGCCCAGGCTGGGCGTGCCCGGCGGCACGCCCAGGCCCAGGAAGTCCAGCGAGGTCAGCGCCAGGATCGCCGCGCTCATGCGGAATGGCAGGAAGGTGATCACCGGCGTCAGCGAGTTGGGCAGCACGTGGCGGAAGATGATCTGCGTGTTGCTCAGGCCCAGCGCGCGCGCCGCCTTCACGAACTCGAGGTTGCGGTTGCGCAGGAACTCGGCGCGCACGTAGTCGGACAGGCCCATCCAGCCCCACAGGCTCAGCAGCAGCAGCAGCAGGCCCAGCGAGGGCTGGAAGATCGACGCGAAGATGATCAGCAGGTAGAGCTCGGGCACCGCGCCCCAGATCTCGATGACGCGCTGCAACGTCAGGTCGATGCGGCCGGCGAAGAAGCCCATCAGCGCGCCCATCAGCACGCCGATCAGCGTGCCCGCCACCGTCAGCGCCACCGCGAACCAGATGCTGACGCGGAAGCCGTAGAGCAGCCGCGCCACCATGTCGCGGCCCTTGTCGTCGGTGCCCAGCCAGTTCTGCGCGTTGGGTGCGGCGGGCGGCGCGGCCTGGGCGAAGTAGTCGATCGAGGTGGCCGAGTGCGGGTTGGGCGCGTGTACCGCGCCGTTGCCGGGCCGGGCCAGCAGCTGGGCCACCAGCGGGTCCTTCCAGTCGGTGGGCGTGGCGAAGTCGCCGCCCAGCGCCTTCTCGGGCGGGTTGTCCAGCAGCGGGAACCAGGTCTTGCCGCCGATCCAGGCCACGTAGGGCTTGTCGTTGCTGACCAGCTCGGCCGCGGTGGCTACCAGCAGCAGCAGCGCGAAGGCCCACAGCGAGACATAGCCCAGGCGGTTGCGCTTGAAGCGCGCCCAGGCGCGGCGGTTGGGCGACTGCCAGCGCGCCGGGGCGGCGGGGGCGGCGGGGGCCACGGCGGCGTCGACGGCCTCGGGGTGCACGGCGCGGCTCATCGGGCGGCCGCCGAGAACTGCACGCGCGGGTCGACCCAGACGTACAGCAGGTCCGACACCAGCTTGACCACCAGGCCGATCAGCGTGAAAAAGTACAGCGAGCCCAGCACCACCGGGAAGTCGCGCCGCACCACCGCCTCGTAGCCCAGCAGGCCCAGGCCGTCCAGCGAGAACAGCGTCTCGATCAGCACCGAGCCGGCGAAGAAGGCGCCGACGAAGGCCGCCGGGAAGCCGGTGACGATGGGGATCAGCGCGTTGCGGAAGACATGCTTGTAGAGCACGCGCCGCGCGCCCAGGCCCTTGGCGCGCGCGACCAGCACGTACTGCTTGCGCAGTTCCTCGACGAAGGTGTTCTTGGTCAGCATGGTGGTGATGGCGAAGCTGTGGATCACCAGGCAGGTCAGCGGCAGCGCCAGGTGCCAGAGGTAGTCGGCGATGCGCGCCGGCCAGGCCAGCTGGGCCCAGTTGTCGGAGGTGAGGCCGCGCAGCGGGAACCAGTCGTAGAAGGTGCCGCCGGCGAACAGCACGATCAGCAGGATGCCCAGCACGAAGCCGGGGATGGCATAGCCCAGCAGCACCACCAGCGTGGTGACGGTGTCGAAGCGGCTGCCCTCGCGCACCGCCTTGGCGATGCCCAGCGGGATCGACACCAGGTAGGAGATCAGGAAGGTCCACAGGCCCAGGCTCATCGAGACGGGCAGCTTCTCCTTGATCAGCTCCCAGACGTCCTTGTTCTGCAGAAAGCTCTTGCCCAGGTCGAAGCGGGCGAAGTTCACCAGCATCTCGACGTAGCGCTCGTGGGCCGGCTTGTCGAAACCGTAGAGCTTCTTCAGCTCCTCGATCTGCTTGGCGTCGACGTCGCGGCTGGCGCGGTAGCCGCCCTCGCCGCCGGCGGCGGCGCGGGCCTCGGCCAGGGCCTGCTCCACCGGGCCGCCCGGGACGAACTGCACGACGACGAAGGTGATGGTCAGCGCACCCAGCAGCGTGGGCACCATCAGCAGGATGCGCTTGAGGATGTAGGCCAGCATGGCGGTCGGGGCTCCTGTGCCGCGGGGGCGTCAGCCGGGGGCGGCGGGATCGGTGGGGGTCAGCGGGCGGCGGCCGCCGCGGCGGCAGGGCGCTTGTCCAGCGACTTGTCCCACCAGGTGTACAGCGGCCAGGGCTGGCTGCTCGCGTCCGACAGCGTGTCGATGTCGAAGTACTTGGGCGTCTGCCGGGGCAGGCCGAACCTGGCCCAGTACGAGGTCGGCTCGGTGTTCGAGAACAGCATCGGGATGTTCACGTGCAGGTGCATCACCACGCGGTCCAGCGCGTGGGCGGCGGTGCGCAGCTCCTCGCGGGTGCTGGCCGAGGCGATGCGCTCGATCAGCGCGTCGATGGCCGGGTGCTGGATGCCGCTGAAGTTGTTGCCGCCCGGCTCGACCGCGTTCTTGCTGCCGAACAGCGACTGCAGCGAGCCGGCGTCGGGCAGCGTGAACTTGCCCTGCACGATAACCACCATGTCGTAGTCGAAGTTCTCCAGCCGCTTGCGGTACAGCGAGAAGTCGACCAGGCGCTCGCTGTAGCGCACGCCCAGCAGCTTGAGGTTGCGCTCGAAGGCGGCGAAGCGGCCGGTCTGGTTGGGCTCGAGGAACTCGATGTCCAGCGTCTGCCCCTGCGCGTTGCGCAGCCAGCCGTCGGCGCCCACCGTCCAGCCGGCCTCGGCCAGCAGCGCGGCGGCGCGGCGCAGGTTCTCGCGCAGCGCCAGCGGGTGGGCGTCCTGGCGCGGCACCTGGTGCGGCGGGCCGAACACCGCCGCGGGCAGCTGGTCGCGCCAGGGCGCTAGCAGCTTCAGCTCCTCGGGGGAGGGCAGGCCGCGGGCGGCGAACTCGGTGTTGTTGAACAGGCTGTCGGCGGGCTTGAAGGTGCCGTAGCGGTTGTAGCGCGCGAAGTCCCAGGCCAGCGACAGCGCGCGGCGCACGCGCAGGTCCTGGAACTGCGGCCGCCGCAGGTTCAGGTTCATCGCCTGCGGCAGGCTGCCGGTGGCCACCTCGAACACCTGCTTGACGATGCGGCCGTCGCGCCACTTCGGCCCGGCGTGCAGGCGGGCGAAGGCGCTGGCGCGGTACTCCTTCATCAGGTCGAACTCGCCGGCCTTGAAGGCCTCGCGCCGCACCTCGGTGTCCTTGTACATCTGGTAGACGATGCGCTCGAAGTTGAAGAAGCCGCGGCGCACGCCCAGGTCGCGCGCCCAGTAGTCGGGGCGCAGCGTCAGCTCCAGGCGGCGCGGCATCTCGGCCTTGGCCAGCGCGTAGGGGCCGCTGGCGATCGGCCAGTCGGTGACGATCTCGCCCAGCGGCTTGCCGCCGCCCCAGCGGCGCGAGAACACCGGCAGGCCGCCGGCGGTGAACAGGTTGTCCAGCTTGGCGCCCTTGAAGTCGAAGCGCACGGTGCGCTCGTCGACCGCGACGACCTGGGCCACGTCCTCGTAGAGGATCTTGTACTGCGGCGCCACGCCCTTGGCCGTGCTCATCTGCTGGAAGCTGTGCACCACGTCGGCGGCCAGCACCGGGCTGCCGTCGGAGAAGCGCGCCTTGGGGTGCAGGCGGAAGCTCATCGAGCGCAGGTCGGGCGCGACGTACATGGACTCGGCCAGCAGGCCGTACATGGTCATCGGCTCGTCCATCGACAGCGTGGCCAGGGTCTCGAAGACGAAGATCGTCATCGCCGCCGGCGCCACGCCCTTGATGGTGTACGGGTTGTACTTGTCGAAGCTGGAGCGGCGGTCGGGGTTGCCCAGGCGCAGCAGGCCGCCCTTGGGTGCGTCGGGGTCGACGTAGTCGACGTGGGCGTAGCCGGCCGGGTACTTGGGCTCGCCGAAGGCCGCCACCGCGTGCGTCCAGACGCCGGTGGCCACCGGCGCGGCACGCGCCGGCGCTGCGGCCAGGCACCAGGCCAGGGCCAGCAGCAGGCAGCTCAGCAGCAGGGGAAGGAGGGAGCGGTCGGGTCGCGCCGTGCGTGCGGGCAGCGGCGGGCAGGGCAGGGGCATCTTGTGGACGGCGCGGGCAGCGGGCTTGTGGCTCGGGCTTCGGACCCGTGAGGGGCCGGAGCGGGCGCGATGATCGGCGCTGGCCCGGCCCCCGGCAATCGGGGTTGTCGCTGGTGCCGCTAGCAACCCCCGTGCCTTGAGGGGCGGGGTTCGGTAGGCGACGGGCCGAGTCTAGGGCGGGCCGCGATGCCCTTGCAGGGCGGGGGTGTCCGGCCGGGGCGCTGGGTGGACGCGTGCGGGGCGATGCGCGGACTCAAAGCCTGGCCGCTGGTATCGCGGCCAGTCCTTCGGCAGGCGGGCGGCCCCTTCCGGGCCCGCCCGTCCGGCCTCAAAGCCCGTCGGCGGGTATCGCCGCCGGTCCTTCGCCAGCCGCAGGGCCCCTTCCGGGCCCCTACGCGCGGGCTCAGTGACGGAAGTGGCGGGTGCCGGTGAAGACCATCGCGATGCCGCGCTCGTTGGCGGCGGCGATGACCTCGGCGTCGCGCATCGAGCCGCCGGGCTGGATCACGCAGCTGGCGCCGGCGTCGACGACCACGTCCAGGCCGTCGCGGAAGGGGAAGAAGGCGTCGCTGGCCACCGCGCTGCCGGCCAACGTGAGGCCGGCGTTCTCGGCCTTGATGCTGGCGATGCGCGCCGAGTCGATGCGGCTCATCTGGCCGGCGCCCACGCCCATGGTCATGCCGCCGGCGCAGAAGACGATGGCGTTGCTCTTGACGAACTTGGCCACCTTCCAGGCGAACATCAGGTCCTCCATCTGCTGCGCGCTGGGCTGCAGCGTGGTCACCACCTTCAGCTCGCCCAGGCCGACGTTCTTGGCGTCGGACGACTGCAGCAGCATGCCGCCGCCCACGCGCTTGAAGTCCAGCGCGTTGCCGGCCTTGGACAGCGGCACCTCCAGCAGGCGCACGTTCTGCTTGGGCGCGAACACCGCGCGCGCCTCGGCGGTGATGCTCGGGGCGATGATGACCTCGACGAACTGCTTGGCCACCGCCTCGGCGGCGGCGCCGTCCAGCGGCTGGTTGAAGGCGATGATGCCGCCGAAGGCGCTGGTCGGGTCGGTCTTCAGCGCCTTGCTGTAGGCCTCCAGCGCGTGTGCGCCGACGGCCACGCCGCAGGGGTTGGCGTGCTTGATGATCACGCAGGCCGGGGCGTCGAAGGTCTTGACGCATTCCCAGGCCGCGTCGGCGTCGGCGATGTTGTTGAAGGACAGCTCCTTGCCCTGCAGCTGCACCCACTGCGCCAGCGTGCCGGGGGCCGGCTGGCGCTCGCGGTAGAAGGCGGCGCTCTGGTGCGGGTTCTCGCCGTAGCGCATGTCCTGCGTCTTGAGCAGCTGCAGGTTGTAGACCTCGGGGTACTCGACGCGCGCCGGCACCGCGGCGGTGCGCTCCTCGGCGCCGGGCTCCAGGCTGCTGAGGTAGTTGGTGATCATGCCGTCGTAGGCCGCGGTGTGGGCGTAGACCTTGCGCGCCAGCGCGAACTTGGTCTTGCGCGTCAGGCCGCCGGCGTCCAACTCGGCCAGCACCTGGGCGTAGTCGGCCGGCTCGATGACCACGCCGACGTCGGGCCAGTTCTTGGCCGCCGCGCGCAGCATGGCCGGGCCGCCGATATCGATGTTCTCGATCGCGTCCTCCAGCGTGCAGTCGGGGCGCGCGGTGGCCTGGGCGAAGGGGTAGAGGTTGATGACCAGCAGGTCGATGGTGCCGATGCCGTGCTCGGCCAGCGCGGCCATGTGCTCGGGCATGTCGCGGCGCGCCAGCAGGCCGCCGTGCACGCGCGGGTGCAGGGTCTTGACGCGGCCGTCGAGCATCTCGGGGAAGCCGGTGACTTCGCTGACCTCGGTCACCGGCAGGCCGGCGTCGGCCAGCAGGCGGGCGGTGCCGCCAGTGGACAGCAGCTTCACGCCGCGGGCATGCAGGGCCTGGGCGAACTCGACGATGCCGGTCTTGTCGGACACGGACAGCAGGGCAGTGGTCATGGGTGGGTCGGTGAAGTGGGGGTGTTCGGGGGCGTGGCGCGGTCGGCCGGCGGCGGCGCGGGCGGCAGCGCCGTGGCCCGCGGGGGCCGCCGGGCGCGGCCGCCGCGGGGGAGGGTCATTCGATCAGCTTGTGGTCCAGCAGCTTGCGGCGCAGGGTGTTGCGGTTGATGCCCAGCCACTCGGCGGCCTTGCTCTGGTTGCCGTCGGCGTGCTTCATCACCACCTCCAGCAGCGGCTTCTCGACGGTGGTCAGCACCATCGCATGCACCGCGTGCGGCTCGGTGCCGCGCAGGTCCTTGAAATACTGCTCCAGGCTGTCGCGGACGCAGTCCTCGATCTTCTTCTTGCTCATGCTTCGAGGCGGATGCAATCGTCGTTGGCGGCCGCGGCAGCCGGCAGCAGCGGGTGCTGTTCGGCCAGGCGGTCGAAGTAGTCGGCCACCGCCGCCACCTGGGTGGCGGTGTCCTCCAGGGTGTTCATGTGCTGGCGGAAGGCCTCGCCGCCGGGCAGGCCGCGCACCGCCCAGCCGATGTGCTTGCGCGCGCTGCGCACGCCGCTGCGCTCGCCGTACAGCGCGTAGTGGTCGTGCAGGTGCTCGACCAGCCAGGCCCGCACCTCGGCGGTGGCCGGCGCGGCCAGCGTGCCGCCGGTGGCCAGGTGGTGGGCGATCTCGCGGAAGATCCACGGCCGGCCCATCGCGGCGCGGCCGACCATCAGCGCGTCGGCACCGGTGGCGCGCAGCACCTGCCGCGCCTTGTGCGGCGAGTCGATGTCGCCGTTGGCCACCACCGGCACGCGCACCGCGGCCTTCACCGCGGCGATGGTGTCGTACTCGGCCAGGCCGGTGTAGCCCTGCTCGCGGGTGCGGCCGTGCACGGTGAGCATGGCCACGCCGGCCGCTTCGGCGGCGCGGGCGATGGCCACCGCGTTGCGCTCGGCATGGCACCAGCCGGTGCGCATCTTCAGCGTCACCGGCACGCCGCGCGGCGCGCAGGCGGCGACCACCGCCTCGACGATCTGCAGCGCCAGCGCCTCGTCGCGCATCAGCGCCGAGCCGGCCCACTTGCTGCACACCTTCTTGGCCGGGCAGCCCATGTTGATGTCGATGATCTGCGCGCCGCGGTCCACGTTGTAGGCGGCGGCCTCGGCCATCATCGCCGCGTCGGTGCCGGCGATCTGCACCGCGATCGGGCCCGGCTCGCCGGCGTGGTCGGCGCGGCGGCTGGTCTTCAGCGAGGTCCACAGGTCCTTGCGCGAGGTCACCATCTCGCTGACCGCGTAGCCCGCGCCCAGGCGGCGGCACAGTTGCCGGAACGGACGGTCGGTCACCCCGGCCATCGGGGCGACGAACAGCCGGTTCGGCAGCGTGAAGGGGCCGAGCTGCATGGTGGAACGGGGGGGGAGGGGCGCAGGAACCTGCTGAAAAAGGAGGCAGGAGTATAGCCGCGGGCCGCTGCGCCGCCGGGACCTGCGGGGGCCGTACTCGCCGGGCCGCGCCGCCTATCATCGCCGGCCATGGAAGCCTGGGTCCAATCCCACCTGTCGGCGCTGCTGGCCGCGCTGGCCCTGCCCGAGTTCGGGCTGAGCACGGTGTTCGTCGTCGCGCTGGTCTCGGCCACGCTGCTGCCGCTGGGCTCGGAACCGGTGGTCTTCGGCCTGGTCAAGCTCAACCCGGCGCTGTTCTGGCCGGCGGTGCTGGTGGCCACCGCCGGCAACACCGCCGGCGGCGCGATCAGCTGGTGGATGGGCTACGGCGCCGAGCGCGCCTACGAGCGGGTGACGCACCGCCCCGGCGAGCACCGCGCGTTGCAGTGGCTGCGCCGCTTCGGCCCGCCGGCCTGCCTGCTGTCCTGGCTGCCGGGCGTCGGCGACCCGCTGTGCGCGGTGGCTGGCTGGCTGCGCCTGCCGTTCTGGCCCTGCCTGGGCTACATGGCCGTCGGCAAGTTCCTGCGCTACGCGGCGATGACCGCGGCGCTGCTGTGGCTGCTGCCCGGCACGCTGCCCGCCTGGTTGACCGGTTGACCGGCCGAAGCGCCGCCCGGCGCGCGCGGCCGTCCCCCGCGAATCCGCCGTCCGGGTGACGCCCGCGGCCCGGCGGGGCGGGCGCCGGCCGCGCAGAATGGGTCACCGCCACTGACCGCGTCCCCGACACACCATGTCCACCGACCGCTCCACGCCGGCCTACGACCAGCTGGCCGCCACCTTCACCCGCCTGCACCACCTGGACCACCTGCAGGCCATCGCCTACTGGGACCAGGCGTCGATGATGCCGCCCGGCGGCGCCGAGGCCCGCGCCGCCGCGCTGGCCGAGCTGGCCGGGCTGATGCACGGCCTGCGCACCGACCCGGCGCTGCGCGACGCCCTGGCCCACGCCGAGGACGAGCCGCTGGATGCCCACCAGCGCGCCAACCTGCGCGAGATCCGCCGCGAATGGCGCGCCGCCAACGCGCTGCCCGAGGCCCTGGTGCGCCGCACCCAGCTGGCCACCGCGCGCTGCGAGCGCGCCTGGCGCAGCCAGCGCCCGGCCAACGACTGGGCGGGCTTCCTGCCCAACTTCCGCGCCGTGGTCGACTGCGCCCGCGAGGAGGCGCAGCGCCTGGCCGACGACAGCGGTCTGCGCCCCTACGACTGCCTGCTCGACCGCTACGAGCCGGGCATGCGCTGCGCCCGGCTGGACGAGGTCTTCGGCGAGCTGCGGCAGTGGCTGCCCGGGCTGATCCAGGCGGTGCAGGCGCGCCAGCGCGACGAGCCCGTGCTGCAGCCCGCCGGCCCCTTCGACACGGCCGCGCAGCGCGCGCTGTGCGAGGACGTGATGCGCTGGCTGGGCTTCGACTTCCGCCACGGCCGGCTGGACGTCAGCACCCACCCCTTCGCCGGCGGCGTGCCCGAGGACGTGCGGCTGACCACGCGCTACGAGCCGGCCGAGTTCATCACCAGCCTGTACGGCGCGATCCACGAGACCGGCCACGGCCGCTACGAGCAGAACCGCCCGCGCGTGCCGGCGGCCGACTGGCTGGGCCAGCCGGTGTCGCAGGCGCGCTCGATGGGCCTGCACGAGAGCCAGAGCCTGGCCTTCGAGATGCAGCTGGGCCGCCACCCCGGCTTCGTCGCGCAGCTGGCCGGGCGCATCGCCGCCGCCTTCGGGCCGCAGCCGGCCTTCGCGCCGGACAACCTGCTGCGCCTGGTCACGCGGGTGCGGCCGGGGCTGATCCGCGTCGACGCCGACGAGGTCACCTACCCGGCGCACGTGCTGCTGCGCTACGACATCGAGCGCCGGCTGATCGAGGGCGAGGTCCAGCCCGAGGACGTGCCCGCGCTGTGGGACGCCGGCATGGCCGAGCTGCTCGGCCTGGATACCCGCGGCAACTACCGCGACGGCCCGATGCAGGACGTGCACTGGCCCGAGGCGCTGTTCGGCTACTTCCCCTGCTACACGCTGGGGGCGATGTACGCGGCGCAGTGGTTCGCCGCGATGCGGCGCGACCGGCCGGACCTGGACGACGCGATCCGCGCCGGCGAGCTCGCGCCGGTCTTCGACTGGCTGCGCGAGCGCGTGTGGCAGCAGGGCAGCCGCTGGACCACCGACGAGCTGGCGCAGCGCGCCAGCGGCGAGGCGCTGAACCTGGCGCATTTCCGCGCCCACCTGCAGGCGCGCTACCTGGGCTGAAGGCGGGCCGTCCCGGCCCGGTCGCGGCCGTCGATCAGGCGGCCGGCTTGCGCGGGCTGCGGCGCGCGGGCTTGGCCGGCGCCTCGGCCGGTGCCGCCTTGGCGGTCTTGCGGGCCGGCCGGGCGGCGCGCGCCGGCGCGGCCTTGCCGGCCGGGCGCTTGGGGGCGGGGGCGGGCTCGCCCTTCAGCGCGGCCAGCTCGGCGGCCAGCGCGTCCACCCGCTCGGCCAGCGCGGCCAGCTGCCTGGCCGTGGGCACGCCCAGCTTGCCCAGCGCGCGCGCGGTGCGCTCCTCGAAGATCGTCTCCAGCTTGTCCCAGTGCCTGTTGGCCTGCTGGCCCACCTCGCCGGCCATCGCCGTCATCTTGCCGGCCATGCCGCCGAGCTTTTCCTCGGCCGCCGCCTGGGTCTTGCGCTGCAGGCCCACGCCTTCCTTGATCAGCGTCTCGAACACCTTGCCACCCTCGCCCTGGGCCTTGGCGAAGGCGCCCAGCCCGGCCAGCCAGATCTGCTGCGCCGAGTCCTTGATGGTCTGCGCCAGCTGGTTGTCGAGCAAGCCGGCCGGCGATGCGGCCTGCTTCTCGGCCATCTTCTGAAGCTTCTTCACCATGGAGGACTCCTGCGGGGGTGGGACGGTCGGTGACGGCTGCCAGTGTAGGCAGGCCGTGTCGAGCCGTCAGCCTAATCGCGGCACGGGGCAAACCCGGTGCGCCCCGGGTTTGCCCGGATGCGCCGGCCGGCCCCGGCCGCTTCACGCGCGGCGGCTATCCTGCGGCCATGTACGCGACCTTCTTCGGCCTGCAGCAGCCGCCGTTCTCGATCGCGCCCGACCCCCGCTACCTGTACATGAGCGAGCGCCACCGCGAGGCGCTGGCCCACCTGCTCTACGGGCTGGGCGGGGGCGGCGGCTTCGTGCTGCTGTCGGGCGAGATCGGTGCGGGCAAGACCACGGTGTGCCGCTGCTTCCTGGAGCAGCTGCCCGAGGGCACGCAGGTCGCCTACGTCTTCAACCCGCGGCTGACCGCCACCGAGCTGCTGCAGACGGTGTGCGACGAGTTCGGCCTGGCGGTGGCGCCGCCGCCGGCGGGCCAGGCGCCCACCGTCAAGCCCTACATCGACGCGCTCAACGCCCACCTGCTGGCCGCCCATGCCCGGGGCCGCCAGTGCCTGCTGGTGATCGACGAGGCGCAGAACCTGTCGCCCGAGGTGCTGGAGCAGCTGCGCCTGCTGACCAACCTGGAGACCGCCGAACGCAAGCTGCTGCAGATCGTGCTGATCGGCCAGCCCGAGCTGCGCAGCCTGCTGGCCGGCCCGGGGCTGGAGCAGCTGGCGCAGCGCGTGATCGCGCGCTACCACCTGGGCCCGCTGGGGCCGGCGGAGACGGCGGCCTACGTCGCCCACCGCCTGGCGGTGGCCGGCCATGCCGGCGCATCGCCCTTCGACGCGGCGGCGCTGCGCCGCATCCACGCGCTCAGCGGCGGCGTGCCGCGGCGCATCAACCTGCTGTGCGACCGCGCGCTGCTGGGCGCCTATGCCGAGGGCCGCGCGCGGGTGGACCGGCGCATCGTCGAGCGCGCGGCGCGCGAGGTCTTCGACCCCGACGCCGCCCCGCCCCGCGCCGGCCGTCGCCGCCTGGCGCTGGCCGCCGGCGGCGGGCTGCTGGCCGGGCTGGCGCTGGCGGCCGGCTGGCTGGGCTGGCTGCACGGCGGCGGGTGGCCGGCGGGGCGCGGCAACGCCGCGGCGCAGGCCGCGGCACCGGGCGTGGCAGCCTCCCGGCCGGCGGTGGCGCCGGCGCAGATGACCCCGGCGTCGTCGTCGATGGCCACCGCCTCGCGGCCTGCGGCGTCCGCGGCTGCGGCCCTTGCGCCCGCACCGGCGTCGGGACCCGCCGCGTCGACGCTCGTCCCGCCAGCAGCCGCGGCCGTCTGGCCGCCGCCGCTGGCGCCGCCGGTCGACCTGGGCTGGCTGCCGCGGGACGACCGCGCCGCCTGGCGCGAGCTGCTGCGCCAGTGGGGCCTGCCCGAGCCGGCGCCCGGCGCCGACCCCTGTGCCGCGGTGCGCGTCCAGGGCTGGCGCTGCTTCCGCACCGGCACGCTGACGCTGGCCCAGCTGCGCCGCCTCGGCCGCAGCGGTGTGCTGGCACTGCGCGGCGACGACGGCGCGCCGCGCCACGCCCGGTTGACGGTGCTGGGCACCGACCGCGCGGTGCTGCACGCCGGCGCACGCGCCCACACCCTGGGCCTGGACGAGCTGGCCCAGCGCTGGCGCGGCGAGTTCGGCACGCTGTGGCGCCCGCCCGAAGGTTATGCCGGGCCGCTGGAGCCCGGCGCGCGCGGTCCGGCCGTCGACGCGCTGGCCCGGGGCCTGGCCGGCTGGCGGCGCGCGCCGGCGCCACCGGCTGGCCAGGCGTTGTCCGGACCGCTGGCCGCCGACCTGGCCGCCTTCCAGCGCGCCCAGGGCTGGCGCGCCGACGGCGTGGCCGGTCCGGCCACCTTCATGCTGCTCGAACGCGCGGCGGGCCTCGCCGGGCCCGGGCGGCTCGCCGAGCCGCCGGCGCCGGAAACCCGTCCGGAGCGATAGCACGATGTCCTACATCCTCGATGCCCTGCGCAAGGCCGATGCCGAGCGCCAGCGCGGCGCGGTGCCCGGGCTGCACGCGCAGCCGCTGGCGCCGGCCGCGGCCGATGGCGGCCCCGCGGCCGCCGGCCCGCGCGGTCTGGCCTGGCTGGTCGCCGCGCTGGCGGTCGGCGCCGCGGCGGCCCTGGCCTGGGCGCTGTGGCGCCAGGGTGCGGCGCCGGCCGCCCCACCGGCCACGCCACCGGCCACCCCACCGGCTGCGGTCGTCCCCACCCAGCCCGCCACCGCGCCACCGGTGGCCGTGACGGGCGCGCCACCGCCGCCGGCCGCTGCGGCCATCGCCGCCGCGCCTGCCGCGGCCCGGCCGCCACCGCTGCTGGCGGCCGGGCCGTCCGCCGACCGCGGTGGCGCGCCCGCCTTGCCGATGGCGCCCGCCCGGCCGGCGCCGGCCGCCGCGCCGCAGCCGCCGGCCCCCGTGCTGCGACCCGCCGTGCCGGCCGTGGCCGCCCAGCCTGCGCCCGTGGCCCGGCCGGCGGCGGTGGCCGAGGCCCCGGCGCCCGCCACCGTGGCCGAGCCCGCGGCCCCGCGCCTGCCCACCCTGGCCGAACTGCCCGAGGCGACGCGCCGTGCGCTGCCGCCGCTGCAGGCCGGCGGCGGCATGTACGCCGAGCAGGCGGCGCTGCGCATGGTCGTGCTCAACGGCCAGGTCTTCCACGAGGGCGACCGCCCGGCACCCGAGCTGCTGGTGCAGCAGATCCGGCCGCGCTCGGTGGTGCTGGTGTTCCGCGGCCAGCGCTTCGAGCTGCCGATGTGAGGCGCCGGCCCCGCGGCCGATGCCGCGCCGGACAGGGCCTAGGGGTGCGCTCCCACCCGAATGGGTAGGGTGCGGCGCCGCGGGCGCCCGCTAGAGTGCTCCGGCGGCTGGAGGGCCGCAGGCGCGCCGTGCGGCAGGCGCCGGTTGCCACGGCGGCCGGGCCCGGCGGCGCTGCGGGGCCAGGTGCTGGGGCGTCGGGGAGGTGGTCGATGGCGGTCGGTGCAGGGGGGGCGCGCGCGGCGTCCGGGCGGGTCGGAGGGAGGCGCGCCGGGCGGCCGCCGTGCGGAGGCCGGCGGTGAACGCCCACCCGGCCCGGGTCACGTTGCGCCAGCTGTGCCACCTGGGCCTGCCGGCGCCGCGGCTGCTGCCCTCGCTGCTGCCGGTGCTGCGCGAGCTGGTGCCCGCCGACCATGCCGGCTTCTTCTTCTGCGACGAGCTCGGCGGCATCACCAACCTCTATGCCGAGCGCCTGCTGCCGCCCCAGGCCATGGCCGGCTACCACGACCAGCACAGCAACGCGCAGTTCCGCCGCCAGTACCTGGACCGCGTCGCCGCGGCGCAGCCGCTGAGCCGGCGCAGCATCGGCGAGGCCGAGCGCGCCAGCGCCTACCACCGCGACGTGCTGGCCCCGCTGGACATCGAGCATTTCCTCTATGCCATCGTGCGCCACCGTGGCCAGGTGCTGGGCCAGCTCAGCCTGTACCGCGGTAGCGGCCGGCCGGCCTTCTCGGCTGCCGACGAGGACGCGCTGCGCGGCGTGCTGCACTACCTGGGCGAGGCGCTGGCCGTGCCCGCGCCGGCGACGTTGGGCGAGGTGCAGGACCAGACCATCGAGGAGGCGCTGGCGGTGTTCACGCCCGACGGGCAGGAGCTGTTCGCCGACGCGAACTGGCCGCGCCTGGTGCGGCTGGCCCACGGCAACGCCATCGCGCCGGCGTCGGCGCTGGCCGAGCGCGAGACGCTGCCGCGCTTCGTCGCCGCGGTGCTGGCCGCGGTGCTGGCCGCACCGCAGGCGGTGCACCAGGTCAACACCACCTGGGGCCGCTTCGCCTTCCGCCGCCACGAGGTGCAGTCGGCCGACGGCCGGCAGGCGGTGGCCCTGCTGCTGTCGCGCCTGGCCGCCGAGCCGCTGCGCCTGACGCAGGGCGCGGCGGTGCTGGGCCTGTCGCCGCAGCAGCGCGAGGTGGCGGTGCTGATGGCCCGCGGCCACAGCAATGCCGAGATCGCCCATGCGCTGGGCATCACCGTGAACACCGCGGCCTACCACGCCAAGCAGGTGTTCGCGCGGCTCGAGGTGCACGACCGCGGGGCCATCGCCAAGGCCTTGAGCGCGGCGGCGGTGGGGCGGCTGCACTGAGCCGGCCCCGGCTGGCCCGGCCCCGGCACGGTCACGCCGCGCCGGGCATCGGCGAGAACGATCAACGGGGGGAGAGCGTGCGATGCGTACCGATCTGGTCCAGAAGACCGGCAGCCTGGCCGGCACATCCGAATTCCTGGTCGCCGCGCCGATCAAGCGCGGCCTGGTGCCCTCGCTGGAGGCGGTCAGCTACACCACCCGCGTCAAGCGCGTGCTGCGCGCGCTGCACCTGGGGCGCACCGGCGCGCACGAGTACGAGCTGGCGCGCGTGCTGTCCGACGCCGTCGAGCGCGTCGGCCGCATCCACGCGGTCAGCATCCGCGTGCTCGAGCAGCCCGGGCAGGACTGGGTGGGGCTGGCGGTGGTGTTCGACGGCGCCTGGGAATCCTATGTCCGGGTCATCTGGCAGAAGGTGGCCCGGCTGCTGGACCTGATCTTCCACAACACCGAGGACTACGTGCTGGGCTGGCGCAGCGGCTACGAGGCCTGGGGCGCCTGGCTGCGCCACCGCCAGACCGAGACGGCCTTCCTCTACGCCACGCCGGGCTTCAGCGCCGACGACGGCCGCTACCTGCGCATCGGCGAGCGCCTGCAGCAGCGCGACCTGCCCGGGCCGGCCGCGCTGGCGACGATGCGGCTGCGCACCCCCGCGGCCGAGGCCAGTGCCGAGCTGGGTGTCTTCGGCGACCCGCTGCAGGGCCTGGCCGCGCTGGACCCGGCCAACCCGCTGCACAGCGCGGGCAGCGATGTCGTCACCGCGGTGCGGCCGCCGTTCCGCCACGGGGTGCGCAGCCTGGTCGGGCTGCACCGGCTGGTCGACCTGCACCCCCCGGGCACCGACGACCACGCCGTGCTGCTGGACGCCGCGCAGGAGCTGCTGCCCGAGTTCCTGCGCCTGCTCGACCCGCGCCAGTCGCTGGCCCAGCAGGGCGTCTACCGCGCCCGGTTGCGCTTCGACGAGGCCGTCGACTGGCTGCAGCAGACCCGGCAGCCGCCGCCGGCGCGCCGGGACACGCCGCTGCCCGACGCGCCGCCGGTGGCCGACTGGCACGACGTGCAGGGCGGCATCGTCAGCGCCTATCCCCATGTGCGCCTGGGCTGCCTGCTGCTGCTGGGCTTCGACTCGGCGGCGGCGCTGGCCGGCTTCATCGACCGCGTGCGGCCGCTGCTGAGCACCGAGGCGGGCACCCCGGCGATCGCCGCGCCGCGGGGCCAGCGCGTGCTGAACATGGGCTTCACCGCCAACGGCCTGCGCCAGGCCGGCCTGCCCGAGGACGACCTGCGCCGCCTGCCCGAGGAGTTCGTCCACGGCATGGCCGCCCGCGCCGGCTGGCTGGGCGACCTGCGGGTCAACCACCCGCGGCGCTGGCGGCTGCCGGTGAAGAACTGGGACCGGCCGGGCGACGACACCGAAGCGCGCGAGGACGCCCCGGTCGACCGCATCGACCTCGACGCGGTGCATGCCGTGCTGCAGGTGCGCTGCCTGCACGAGGATGCGGCGGCCTTCGACGCGCAGGCCGAGCGCCTGGCGCTGCACCGGTGGCTGCGGGACCTGGTCGACCGCGTTCCCGGCGCGCAGGCGCTGGCGCTGCAGTGGATGCACCGCATGACGGCCACGGTCGACGGCGAGGCCCGGCCGCTGGACCACTTCGGCTTCGTCGACGGCATCGCCGACCCGGTGTTCCACCGCAGCCAGGCCGGCCGCCGCTACCCGAACCAGGTGCACATCGGCGAGCTGCTGTGCGGCTACGCCAACCAGGCCGACCGGGCGCCGGAGCGGCCGCCGATGGCCGGCGTGCTGCCGCTGGCCAACGGCAGCTTCCTGGCCGTGCGCAAGCTGCGCCAGGACCTGGCGCGCCTGGACGGCATCCTCGGCGCGCCGTCCGCGCCGCCGCTGTCGCGCCGCACGCTGCTGGCCAAGATGATGGGGCGCTGGCCGGTCGGGCCGGTCGCCGCCGGCGAGGGCGCGGTGGGCGCGCCGCTGGCGAAGGTGCGCGATCCGGCCCGGCCCAACGACTTCGACTGGGCCGACGAGCCCGCGGGCTCGGGCTGCCCGCTGCACGCCCATGCCCGCCGGGCCAACCCGCGCGAGCGCGCCATCGAGCCGGGCAGCCGGCCGCCGCGCATCGTGCGGCGCAGCCTGTCCTACGGCCCGCCGCATGTGGCCGACCCGGCCGACTCCGACGCCACGCGGGCCAGCCTGGAGCAGGAGCGCGGCTCGGTGTTCATGGCCTACAACGCCAGCCTGGGCGAGCAGTTCGAGGTGATCCAGCGCTGGCTCGCCGGCGGCAACAGCACCGGCTCGTATGCCAGCCCCGCCGATCCCTTCTTCGGCCTGGCCGAGCCGGGCCACCGGCGCCACTTCCGCTTCGAGGCCGACGGCGCCACCCACCGCCTGGCGCTGGACGGCGACGACCGCCTGCACGCCCCGCCGGCGCCGCTGGTGCGGCTGGAGTGGGGCGCCTACTTCTTCGTGCCCTCGCTGGCCGCGGTCGACGCGCTCGGCCGGCTGGCGCGCCAGGCCGCCGCGGCCGTGCTGCCGCCGGCCTGGAGCGCGCAGGCCGGCGCTGCCGAGATCGCCCGGCTGCAGGCGCTGGCGCGGGCCGAGGGCGACGAGGCCGCGGTGCTGGCCTGGAAGACCACGCTGGAGGACCCGGAGTCGGCCGCGCAGTTCACCGCGGCGTCGGTGTGGGCGGCGATCCGCGCCGAGCACGGCGGCGTGCTGCGCACGCCCTACGGCGTGCTGGTGGCCGAGCGCGCGCTGGTCGACCAGGTGCTCGCCGACCCGCAGCGCTGCTACACGGCCACCGGCTACCTGCCGCGCATGCACCGCGCCTTCGGCCCGATCTACCTGGGCCTGGACGCGGGCATGCCGGGGCAGGACTACGAGCGTGCGTCGGCGGCCTGCAACGCGGCCATCATGGGCCTGCACCACTGGCGCGATGCCAAGCACCACGGCGCCTACGAGCTCGCCCGCAACGCGGTGCAGGACGCGCTGACCGACCTGGTCGAGCAGGCGAAGCAGCAGGCGCTGCAGGACGGCGAGCCGACCTGGGAGCTGACCATCGAATGGCGCGAGCTGATCGACCCGGTGCTGGTGGCGCTGTGCGAGGCCTGGTTCGGCTTGTCCGAGGAGTCGCCCGCGGCCGGCCGGCCGCCCTTCCTGCGGCGCGGGGGCTTCCGCTGGGACTGGCAGCCCGGCCAGCCGCCGCGCTACCCGGGCCACTTCATCGCGCCGTCGCGCTATTTCTTCCAGCCGCGGCCGGGGGAGGTCGCGGCCCGGGTCGGTGCCGAGCACGGCCAGGCGCTGCACGCCGCGGTGCTGCCCTTCCTGCGCGCGCAGGAGGCGGCGGTGGCGGCGACGCCGGTGGGCCGGGCCGTGCTCTGCGCGGCCACCGCGTCGGGGACCACCGACTTCGACTTCGCCGCGCGCACGCTGATCGGCGCGGTGATGGGCTTCGTGCCCACCGTCGACGGCATGGTGCGGCGGCTGCTGGCCGAATGGGCCCGCGAGGGCACGCTGTGGGCGCTGCGCGCGCGCCATGCCGGCCACGCCGCAGCCGACCTGGGCGAGGCGCGCCAGCGGCTGGACCGCGACGTCGTCGCCGCGATGCAGCTGCGCCCGGTGCCCGAGATGGTCTGGCGCCAGGCCACGCGCACGCACGCGCTGGGTGGCGCGCCGCAGCACCGCGTCGTCGTGCAGCCGGGCGACCTGGTGGTCGCCGGCCTGGTCTCGGCCACCCAGCAGGCGCTGGCCGAGGGCCTGTCCGGCGCGCCGCTGGCCGACGGCCGGCCCGGCCCCGGGCTGCAGCCGGCCTTCGGCGGCGACCGCTGGGCCGTTGGCGCGCCCACCCACGCCTGCCCGGGCGCGCCGGCGGCGATGGCCGTGGTCTACGGCCTGCTGGCGGCGCTGGTGGAGACGCCTCAGCCGCTGCGGGCCGGGCCGGGCGGCCTGGTGTTCCAGCTGCGCGGGCGCACCCAGCTCCCGGTGCCCGAGGCCGGCCGGTCCGGTCAGGGCGACCCGAACGAGGCCGGGCCGCCCGCACGGGCGGGCGATCGCTGCCCGGTGCTGGCGATCGGCGACTCCTGGGTCGCGCGGGCCTTCGCCAGGCTGGGGGCGGCCAACCTGCTGGCGCCGCTGGAGCGTCAGGGCTGCGAGTTCAAGCTGATGGTCGCGCAGCCGGGCTGGTGGATCGGCCATGTCGCCAGCGACCCGGCGGTGCGCCGCCTGATCGAGGACTGCCTGGACGACCCCGAGCGCTTCGGCTCCGAGCCGGCGCGGGTGGTGCTGATCAGCGGCGGCGGCAACGACCTGGTGCAGCCGTCCGACCAGCCCGACAAGACCGCGCTGTTCCGCGTGCTCCGGCCGGGCGCGCAGACCCTGGACGAGGCCATCGACGAGGGCGCGCTGGGCGACTTCCTGGCCCGGGTGCAGGCCGACTACCGCAGCGTGATCGCGCTGGTCCGCAGCCTGCGGCCCGATCTGCCGGTGGTGCTGCATGCCTACGACCATCCGATCCCGGACGGTCGCGACTCGCCGCACCTCCCCGACGGCGGCTTCGGCCAGGTCGTCGTCGGGCCCTGGCTGCGGCAGACCTTCGCCGCCCGCGGGCTGGTCGACGCCGCGCTGGGCCGGGCCGTCATGGCGCGGCTGATCGATCGCCTGGCGGCCGCGCTGGCCGCGGTGGCCCGGGAGTTCGACCAGGTCGAGCTGGCGATGACGCCCGGCACGCTGGCGGCGCACTTTCCGCCCCCGCCCCCGCCCCCGCCGCCGCCGGCCCAGCCGTCGCCGCCACGGCCGCACGAGGCGATGTGGAACGACGAGCTGCACCCCACCGCCGACGGTTTCGACCACCTGGCCGGGGTGGTCGCAGAGGCGCTCAGGCGGCTGAGGGTGCTGGCCTGAACCCGGCGGCGCCGCCGGCCGGCAGGCACTCGGCGACCAGCGCGCCGGCCTGCCCGGCGTGCCAGGCCATGCCCAGCGCGGCCAGCGCGTGGCGGGCCGCGGCCAGCTGCGCGTCGGCGGCCGGTCCGTCGCCGCTGGCGTGCAGCAGCGCGACGCCGGCCAGGCGGTTCAGCGCCTGCTCGCGCTGCGAGCCGCGCCGGGCCGCGGCCGCGTCGGCCCGGCGCAGCCAGCGCCGGGCGGCGGCCGGGCGGCCGCGGCGCAGCGCCGCGCCCAGCAGCGCGCGGCAGGCGCCGGCCTCGCCCAGGCGCTCGCCGGCGTGCACCCGGGCCAGCGCGCGCAGCGCGTGCCGGCGTGCCGCGTCGTCGTGGCCCTCGGCCAGGTGGGCCTCGGCCAGCCAGCTGTGGAACAGCGAGGTGTAGAAGCGGCCGTTGCGCGCCTCGATCCACTGCGTCGCGTCGTGCAGCTGGCGCAGGCCGGCGGGGTCGCGCCGCGCGCGCCAGCGCGCGTAGCCGCCGGAGGACCGGCTGACCACCAGCAGCAGCAGCGTGCGCGTGTTCAGCGCGATCTGCTGGCTGTCGTCCAGCACCTGTTCGGCGCGGTCCCAGCGGCCCTGCCACATCAGCGCGATGCCGATCCAGTTGCGCACCGAGTTGCCCACCGGATGCGGTGAACTGCCCAGCAGGGCCAGCGACTCGTCGAAGCAGGCCTGCGCGGCGGTGAAGTCGCCGCGGTCGGCCAGCACGCTGCCGCGGCAGGCCAGGGTGTAGGCCGAGCCGATGGCCGTGCCGCTGCCCGGCCGCGCGGCGCGCTGCTTGGCGGTCAGTGCGCGGTCCATCAGCGCCAGGGCGTCGTCGTAGTCGCCGGTGGCGGTGAGGATCTGGCCCAGCGTGGCTTCGATCTGCACCGCCAGCCGCGGGTCGGGCAGCCGGCGCGCCAGCGCCAGGCCGTCGCGGGCGTGGGCCGCGCTGGCCCGGAAGCGGCCGAAGCCGTAGCAGGTGTAGGCCAGCCAGTACAGCGCGCGCGCCAGCAGGTCGGGGTCGTCCAGCTGCCGGGCCAGCGCGACGGCGCGCTCGAAGCGGCTGAGGTCGTTGTCCAGCGCCAGCGCGTCGAAGATGCCGGTCATGCCCAGCTTGTTGCACAGCAGGCACCAGCGCGCGGCCTCGGCCGGGCCCGCAGCGGGCAGGCGGTCCAGCGCGTCCATCGCCACCAGGTACTGGGCACGGGCGCGGTCCAGCGCGAAGGCGGCCATGGCCTTGTCGCCGGCCTGCTCGGCATGCGTCGCGGCCGCCGCCCAGTCGCTGGCACCGTGGCTGTGGTGGGCCAGCGCCTCCAGGTGGTCGGGCCGGCCGGCGGCCTCGCCGGTGCGCACCAGGTGGTCGACCAGCTGGCGGTGCAGGCGCCGCCGCTCGGCCAGGCCGATGGACTCGTAGACCGCGTCGCGCGTGATGCCGTGCTTGAAGCGCAGCGCATCCTCGTGCGGGTCGGTGCGCAGGAAGTCGCTGTCGACCAGGGCCTGCAGCGTGCTCGGCGCCGGCAGCTGGCCGTCGCAGGCGGCGGCCAGCAGCGCCAGCGGCACGACGTTGCCGACCACCGACGCGGCGCGCACCACCCGCGCCTGCTCGGCGGGCAGCCGGCTCACCCGCGTCTCGACCAGCGTGGCCAGCCAGCCCCGCGCGGCCTGGTGGCCGTCGATCGCCTTGGGCAGGCGGTTGGCGGTCACCGAGTGGCACAGCTCCTCGACGAACAGCGGCACGCCGCCGGCGTAGTCGTGGATGAGCGTGGCCAGGAAGGGGTCGGCGCCGGGGGCCAGGCGGCGCACCGCGGCGGCGGTCTCCTCGGGCGCGAAGGGCTGCAGCGTCAGGTGCCGGGCGCCCGCCACCCAGTCGCCACCGTCCTCGCGCGGGCGGCAGGCCAGCACGATGGCCGGCGCGGGTGCGCTGTGCAGCAGCTGCTGCAGCACCTGGCGGCTGGCGTCGTCGGCCCATTGCCAGTCGTCGATGACCAGCAGCAGGCGCCGCGTGGCGGCCAGCGCCGCCAGCCGGGCCGCCGGGTCGGCGGCGCCGGGGGCCAGGGCGTCGCCCAGCGCCGGCTCCAGCACGGCGGCGGCGCGCAGCATCTGGCGGAAGGGCTGCAGCACCTCGGCGCCGAGGTAGCTCTCGCAGCTGCCGCGCAGCAGCGTCAGCCCGTCCACCGGCGTGGCGCGCAGCCACTGTTCGAGCAGCCGGGTCTTGCCCAGGCCCGGGCTGCCCTGCACCACCAGGCAGCGCACCGGGCCGTCCGCGCCGCCGGCGCTGAACTGCTGCAGCGCCTGCAGCACCGCCGCGCGGCCGATGAAGGGCGTCAGCCCGCGGCGCGAGGTGGCCTCGTAGCGGCTGCTCATCGGCCGCCGGCCCAGCACCCGCTGCACGCGCTCGTGCAGGCCCGGGTCGTCCAGCTCCTCGCGGGCGATGCGCCGGCGCTGCCGCTCGAAGCCGTGGGCGTAGGGTCCCAGCGCCTGGTCGCTGGCCAGGATCTCGCCCGGGCCGGCCAGGTCCGACAGGCGCTTGACGGTGCTGGTGATCTGGCCGGACAGGTCGTACAGCCCGAGCTCGAGGCTGCCCGGCGAGACCAGCAGCGTGCCCGCGTGGATGCCGGAATGCACCTGCAGCGGGAGCTGGTCGGCCGCCAGGCCCTCGGGCTGCAGCCGGGCCACCTCGGCGTGGATGTCCAGGGCTGTCTCGGTGGCGCGGCGACCGTCGTCCTCGCCGGCGCCGTCCAGCCCGAACGCGATCAGCGCGCCGTCGCCCTGGGCCAGCACCAGCCGGCCCTGGTGCCGCGCGCTGACCTGCTGCCAGATCCGGCGCAGCTGCAACAGCAGCTCGCGGAAGACCTCGGGCTCCAGCGCGTGGGCCAGGCGCGTGGAGTCGGCGAGGTCGGTGTAGAGCAGGGCCAGGTTCCGTCGCGAGGCTGGAACAGCGGGCGTGGCGTCGGCGGACGGGTCGAGCACTGCGGTGTCCTCGGGCGCTTGCATGCGTCGGCCCGGCGGTGCGCCGCCGCCGTGGCCGCTGCGCCTGTGGGGCAGGCGGGTGGACACGATGTTAAGCGCGCAGCCACGCTCCTACCAGCATGGGTGGGTCGCCTCGGGCCGCGCCGCGACACGATGGGTCCACCCGCGAACGGCCGCCAACGGGTGCCGCCGTCGGGGCAGGAGGAGTTCACCATGACGATCATCGACAACGCCGCCGAGCCGGACGGCCCGGCCTACCCCCCCGGCCGGGCGGGTCGCAGCGCCGGCCGGGCCCCGTTCGCCGGCGCGCGCAATCTGGCCGCCCGCTGGCCGCCGCCGGGGGCCACCGGCGACGCCGGCGCGCTGCTGCGCCAGGTGCTGGACGCGCTGGGCTTCGGCCTGCTGCTGGTGGATGGCCACTGCGGCGTCGTGCATGCCAACGCGGTGGCCCGCCGCCTGTGCCAGGGCAGCGCGGTGCTGCGCCAGCAGCAGGGCCGGCTGGCCTGCGAGGGCAGCGACGGCATGCGCCTGGCCGCCGCGGTGCGCACCGCGGCCGCCGGCCAGTGGGGCATGCTGGTGCTGCCGCAGGGGGCGGCCCGGCTGACGGTCGCGCTGGTGCCGCTGCAGGGCGATGAGGCCGAGCCCGAGGTCGCCGCCTTGCTGGTGCTCGGCCGCGAGCCGCACCCCAGCCCGCTGGCGCTGCACTTCTTCGCCCAGGCGCACCAGCTCACCAGCACCGAGAAGAAGGTGCTGGAGTCGCTGGTCTGCGGCCTGTCGCCGCGGCAGATCGCCGCCGAGAGCAAGGTGGCGATCAGCACCGTGCGCACGCAGATCGCCGCGGTGCGCGCCAAGGTGCGCGCCACCAGCATCCGCGACCTGCTGCGCCAGGTCGCGGCACTGCCACCGCTGCAGGGCGCGGCCTCGGGCACGCTGTCCTGAGAGGGTGTGCGGCCCTCGCCGTTGGCCGCTCGCGCCGCCCCCCGTCTCCCGGACTTCCACCGGGGGGCGGGCCGGGCGCAGCCCGGCCCCGGGGGCGCTCAGAACGGCGTGACCTGCAGCACCAGCTTGCCGAAGTTCTCGCCGCTGAACAGCTTGTTCAGCGTCGCCGGGAAGGCGGCGACGCCGCCGGTGGCCACGTCCTCGCGGCTGTGCAGGCGGCCGGCCTTCAGGTGGCCGGCCATCTCGGCGATGGCCTCGGCGTAGCGGTCGGCGTAGTCGAAGACGACGAAGCCCTCCATGCGCGCGCGGTGCACCAGCAGCGACATGTAGTGCTTCGGCCCGACCATGCCGCCGGTGGCGTTGTACTGGCTGATCGCGCCGCACAGCACGATGCGCGCCTTGGGCCGGATGCGCGTCAGCACGGTGTCCAGGATCTCGCCGCCGACGTTGTCGAAGTAGATGTCCACGCCCTGCGGGCAGTGCTGCTTCAGGCCCTCGCGCACCGCGTCCCAGCGCGTGGCGCCGGCCGGCGCCGGGGCCTTGTAGTCGATGCAGGCGTCGAAGCCCAGCTCCTTGACCACCCAGTCGCACTTGGCCGGGCCGCCGGCGATGCCGACGACGCGGCAGCCGCGCAGCTTGGCCAGCTGGCCCACGGTCTGGCCCACCGCGCCGGCGGCGCCGGAGACGACCACCGTCTCGCCGGCCTTCGGCTGGCCCACGTCCAGCAGGCCGAAGTAGGCGGTCAGGCCGGGGATGCCGAAGACGTTCAGCCACTGCGGCACGCTGCCCAGCGACAGGTCGACCCGGCTCAGCGCGCCGCGCGCGACCTCGGCCGCCGGCACGGTCCAGTACTCCTGCGCGCCGCACAGGCCGGCCACGGTGTCGCCGACGGCGAAGCCCGGCGCGCTGGACGCGATGACGCGGCCGATGCCGCCGGCGCGCATCACCTCGCCGATGCCCACCGGCGGGATGTAGCTGCGGCCCTCGTTCATCCAGCCGCGCATCGCCGGGTCCAGCGACAGCGCCAGCACCTGCACCAGCACGCCGCCGGCCTCGGGCGCGGCCACCGGCTCGCGGCCCAGCTGCCAGTCGGACGGCTGGGGCAGGCCCACCGGGCGGGCGGCCAGGCGCAGCTGGAGGTTGGTCGTCGTGGCGGGTTCGGTGGGCATCGCGGCTCCTGCAGGCGTGGGCGGGGGGAGCGCGATGCTAGCGGCGGCCGTCGAGACGCGGCGTCGCCTGGGGGACCGCCGGCCGGGCGGCGGCGGCCCGGGCCGCCGGGCGCTCAGTGCACCGCCGGCCCCGGGCAGCGGTGCACCTCGACGGTGACGTGGCGCAGCGTCTTCAGCGGCGCCAGCCGGGCGCGGTACTCGGCCGGCGTGGCCGGGCGGTCGGCGACGACGCTGAGCACCACGCTCCAGGCCTCGGGGCCGACCTGCCAGACATGCAGGTCGGCCAGCTGCGCGTCGCCGTCGGCCTCGATCGCCGCGGCCACCGCCTGGCGCAGGTGCGGCTCGGCGGTGGCGTCGACCAGCGCGCGCGCGGTCTGGCGCAGCAGCCCCCACGCCCACTGGCCGATGACCAGCGCGCCGACGGCGGCGACCAGCGGGTCCAGCCAGGCCCAGCCCCACAGCAGGCCGCCGGCCAGCGCGGCGATGGCCAGCAGCGAGGTCAGCGCGTCGGCCAGCACATGCACGTAGGCGGCGCGGAAGTTGTGGTCGGCATGCTGGCGCAGCCGGCGCGGCGCGGCGTCGGCCGGCGCAGGCCCGTGCCCGTGCCCGTGCTCGTGCTCGTGCTCGTGCTCGTGCTCGTGATCGTGATCGTGATCGTGATCGTGATCGTGATCGTGATCGTGGCCGGCGGTGTCTTGGCCGTGCCCGTGCGCATGGCCGTGGTGGTGGTCGTGCCCGGCGCGGGCCAGCAGCCAGACGCTGGCCAGGTTCACCAGCAGGCCCAGCACCGCCACCGCCATGGCCTCGCCGAAGGCGATGGGCTGCGGCGCGCGCAGCGTCTGCACCGCCTCGACCAGCAGGCCCACGGCCACCGCCGCCAGGCCCAGCGCGCTGGTGTAGGCCGCCAGCACCTCGATCTTCCAACCGCCGAAGGCGAAGCCGGCCTCGCCGCGCGCGCGGCGCGACCAGCGCTGCGCCAGCACCGCGCCGCCCAGCGCCGCCGCGTGCGTGCCCATGTGCCAGCCGTCGGCGGTCAGCGCCAGCGAGCCGGTCCACCACCCGGCCAGCAGCTCGCCGGCCATGGTCACCAGGGTCAGCAGCGTGACGGCCAGCAGTGCGCGGCTGCGCGCCGCCTCGCCGGCATCGCCGAAGGCATGGCTGTGGCGGAACGGGCCCAGGTCGTGCCGGTGGGCGCCGGCCGGCGGGGCATTGGCGGGCAGGCTCATGGCCGCATGCTACGCGGCCGCGGCCACCGGGGCGGCGCCGCCCGGCGTCGACGGGCTCACGGCGCCGGGGCGATGCGCAGCACCACGTACTGGCCATCGACCTTGTCGGCGTCGAAGCGCACCCGCGCGCCGACGCTCAGCCCGTCGAGCAGCTTCGGGTCGGCGACGCGGAAGACCATGGTCATCGGCGGCATCTGCAGGTGGGCGATCTCGCCGTGGCGCAGCGTCAGCTTGCCCTGGGCGCGGTCGATCTTGCGCACCTCGCCGTCGGCGGACTGGGCCAGCGCGGCGGTGGCGGCCAGCAGCGCGGCCAGTGCGGCGGCGGCGACGCGGGCGGGGCGGCGCGAGGGCTTGCAGAGGGAAGGCTTCGGGGTCATCGCGGGTCTCCTCGGGAACAGGGGTGGGGTCGGGCTCATTCGACGTGGATGCGGCCGCGCATGCCGGCCTCCCAGTGGCCGGGCAGCAGGCAACCGAAGTGGAACTGGCCGCGGCGGTTGAAGTGCCAGACGATCTCGCCCTGGCGGCGCGGCGCCACATGCGCCATGTAGGGCGCATCGTGTTCCATGCCAGGGTGGCGGCGCATCAGCTCGGCGTGGGCGTCCAGCTCGGACTCGGTGCCGATGACCAGCTCGTGCAGCAGCGCGCCCTGGTTGCGCACGCGCAGGCGCAGGGTCTCGCCCAGCCGCACGCGCAGCAGCGCCGGCACGAAGCGCATGCGGTCGTCCATCGCCAGCTCCACGGTGCGCTGGACACGCCGCGGGTCGCCGGCGCGGCCCCAGTCGTGCTGGGTGTCGTCCGGCGGGCCGGCGGCGGGCGCGCTGCGTGGCGGGTGGCTGTCGCCGTGGGCCTGCGCGCCGGCGGCGGCCAGCAGGGCGGCGGCCAGGGCCAGCGCGGTGGCGGCTCGGGTGGCCGGGGTGGGCCGGCGCTCGGGTCGGGTGCGCATGGGCCGGCCTCAGTGCTGGTGGGCCCCGGACCCGGGCTTGCGGGCCCGCCAGGCCGGCGTGTCGGGGGCTGGGGGGGCTGGGGGAGCCGCGGGGGCCGCCGGTGCGGCGCCGCGCGCCGTGGCGGCCGGCGCCGCCTCGCCGGTCCATTCGCGGGCCACGGTGCCGGGCGGGTGGGCGTACCAGCCCGGGTCGGTCCAGTCGTCGCGGCCCAGGCCCTCGCGCACCTTCAGCACGGTGAACATGCCGCCCATCTCCAGCGGGCCCATCGGGCCGCGACCGGTCATCATCGGCAGGGTGTTGTCGGGCAGCGGCATCTCCATCTCGCCCATGTCGGCCATGCCGCGCTCGCCCATCACCATGTAGTCGGGCACCAGCTTCTGGATCTTCTCGACCAGGCCGCGGTGGTCCACGCCCAGCATGGTGGGCACGCCGTGGCCCATCGCGTTCATCGTGTGGTGGCTCTTGTGGCAGTGCAGCGCCCAGTCGCCGGGCTCGCTGGCGATGAACTCCAGCGCGCGCATCTGGCCCACGCCGATGTCGGCGGTGACCTCGGGCCAGCGCGCGGCCGGCGGCGTCCAGCCGCCGTCGGTGCCGGCGACGACGAACTCGTGGCCGTGCAGGTGCACCGGGTGGTTGGTCATCGTCAGGTTGCCGACGCGGATGCGCACGCGGTCGCCGCGGCGCGCCACCAGCGGCGCGATGGCCGGGAAGACGCGGCTGTTGAAGCACCACAGGTTGAAGTCCAGCATGGTGTTGACCTGCGGCACCGCGCTGCCCGGGGTGATGTCGAAGGCGTTGAGCAGGAAGCAGTAGTCGCGGTCCACCGCCTGGTAGCCGGGGGTGCGCGCCGGGTCCTTCGGGTGGGTGATCCACAGGCCGAACATGCCCATGGCCATCTGCACCATCTCGTCGGCATGCGGGTGGTACATGAAGGTGCCGCTGCGCCGGGCCTCGAACTCGTAGACGAAGGTCTTGCCCGGCGGGATCTGCGGCTGCGTCAGCCCGCCCACGCCGTCCATGCCGTTGGGCAGGCGCTGGCCGTGCCAGTGCACCGCGGTGTGCTCGGGCAGGCGGTTGGTGACGAAGATGCGCAGGCGGTCGCCCTCGACGACCTCGATGGTCGGGCCGGGCGAGCTGCCGTTGTAGCCCCACAGCCGGGCGGTCATGCCGGGTGCGAGCTCGCGCTCCACCGGCTCGGCGACGAGGTGGAACTCCTTGACGCCCGCGTTCATGCGGAAGGGCAGGGTCCAGCCGTTGAGGGTGACCACCGGCCGGTAGGGCCGGCCGGCGTGCGGGGCGCGTGGCGGCGCGGTGGTGGGGCCGGGGTCGCTGGCGGCCTCGGGCAGGCCAGCCAGCGCGTGGCGGCCGACGGCGGCGCCGGCGATCAGCGCGCCGGCGGCGAGGAAGTGGCGTCGTGCGGTCATGGGGTGGGGTGTCGCTGGGCGGGCCGCGGCTCAGTGCGCGGCGGGTTCGGGGGCCGCGGCGGCGGCGCTGCCGGCGTCCGCCGGGGCGGCGGCGGGGCCGGGGGGCAGGCCGCGGATGGCGCCGTCGAGCGCGGCGTCAGCCAGCCAGAAGTCGCGCTGCGCCTCGACCGCCTGGATCACCGCGCCGACCTGGGCGCGTGCCTCGGCCAGCAGCTCGAAGACGCCGGCCAGCATGCCGTTGTATTGCAGCAGCAGCTCGTCGGTGATGGTCTGGCGCAGTGGCACCAGGGTGCCGCGGGCCTGCTGCGCCAAGTCCCAGGCGCTGCGGTAGGCGGCGTAGCGCTCGCGCAGCTGCGACGCGGCCTCGCGCTGCACCTGCAGCAGGCGCTGCAGCGCGGCCAGCTGGCGCGCGTCCAGCGCGCCGCGCCGGCTGGCGCCGCCGTCGAGCAGCGGCAGGCCGGCGCCCAGCTCGGTGCTGCGGGTGCGCTCGCCGCCGGCGCGGCCGCGCGCGACGCCCAGCTCGAGGTCCAGCGCGGTGCCCAGGCGCAGCGCATCGCCGCCCTCGGCGTCGCGGGCGTCCAGCGCGCGCCGCGCCAGCGCCAGGTCCAGCCGGTCCTGGCCGGCGGCGCGGCTGACGTCGGCGGCGTCGCGCGGCTGCGCGGGCAGCGGCGGCAGGCGCTCGGGCAGCTGCAGGCGCTCGGCCTGGGCGCTGTCCAGGCCGAGCAGGCGCACCAGGGCCTCGCGCTCGGCCAGCGCCACCTGGGTGGCGCGGGTCTGGCGCGTCAGCGCCTCGGCCTGGAAGGCCTGCTCGCGGGCCCGGCGCAGGCGGTTGAAGTTGCCCACGGCCTGCATGCGGCGGGCCAGCTCGGCGCCGGCGTCGGCGGCCTCGCGGACCTGGCCGTGGTAGGCCAGCAGCTCGCGCGCGGCCACCGCGCGCAGCCACTGCTGGCGCACCGCCTGCTGCTGCGCCAGCACCTGGCCGGCCAGTTGCAGCCGGCGGGTCTCGGCGCGGCGGTCGGCGGCGCGGGCGCGGGCCGGCCACAGCAGCCAGTCGGTCAGGCCCAGGTGCAGGCTGCGCGTGAACTCGCGCTCGTCGCCGTGCAGCGCGCGCTCCCAGACGAGGCGCGGGTCGGCCGGCCGGGCCGCGGCGGCACTGTCCAGGTCCTCGGCCCAGGCCTCGGCCAGCAGGGCCTGCAGCGCCGGGCTGTGCAGCAGGGCCAGGCGCTGCGCGCCGGCGGCGTCCAGCGGCCGGGCCAGCAGCGCGTCGGCGGCGCGGGCAGCGTCGGCGCGCTGGTCGGCGCTGCGCTGCAGCGCCAGCTCGGCGCCGGCCGCGGCGCCGCTGGCGGCCAGGCGCTGGCGGGCCTCGGCCAGCGTGGACTCGGGCGGCACGCTGGCGCAGGCGGCCAGCAGCAGCGGGGCCAGCGCGGCGGTCAGGCGCAGGCGCCGGGCGGGGGCGGCCGGGCGGGTGGAGGGCAGGGCTGTCATGGCTTGGCTTTCGGGGCCGGCTGCGCCGCGGGCGCCGGCGGGCGGGCGGCGGGCCGGTGGTGGTGCATGCGGTGGTCCGCGCCGTGGTGCGGACCGCGCTGGGCCGCCGGACCGGCGCCGCTGGCCGCTGCGGTCGCCGGGGCCGGTGGGCTCGGCGGGCTGGCGTGGGCGGCGCCGAGGTGGCCGCCGTGGCCGCCCAGGGACTGCACCAGGCGCATCCGCTCGCGCCAGTCGGCGGGCGCAGGGTCGCTGGCAGGGGCGGCAGGCGGCGAGGGCTGGTAGCGCAGGCGGGGGTCGTCCGGCGCGGGGGGCGCGGCCGCGGCGGCGCCCGCGGCGGTGGCCAGCGCGGCGAGGGCGGTCAGCGCGGCCAGCGCTGGTGGCGCGCACCGGACGGCGGCAACGCGCCGGTGGCGGGGCAGGAGGGCAGGCATCTCGGGCTCCCGTTCGAGCGAGGGGAGAGGGGCAGCGCCGGACCCCGGTGCAGCACCGGGGGCGGCAGCGACGGACGGCCGGCGCGCGCGGGCGGCGCCGGGCCGGGCGACGGGGCCGGGCCGGCGGGGGCCGCGGCCCGGGGGCGCCTCAGCCCCGCGGCGGGCGGAAGATGCCGCTGTCGGGGGCGGCCGCCCAGCGCGGCGTCAGGGCGCCGGCCGGGTGCAGCGCCGGCGTCACGCCGGCCCAGCGCGGCGGCGCGGGCAGGGCCAGCGCGGCGTGGCACAGGTCGCAGGCATGGCAGTTGGCGCCGGTGCCGGCGTCGTGCGTGTCGGCGACGTGTGCACCGGCGTCGTGCGTGCCGGCGCCGTGCGCACCGGCGTCGTGGGCAGCGGCGGCCGGGTGGTGTGCGCCGGCATCGGCCGCAGTGGCCCCGCCGTGCGCGTCGGGGTGGGGGTGGTCCGCCGGCGGGTGGGCGCGCAGCGGGCCGGCCGGCATGGCGCCGGCCAGGCCGTGGCAGTCCGCCACCGCCACCGCCACCGCCACCGCCGCGGCGCGGCCGGGCATCAGCACCTGCGACAGCGCGCGCAGCGGCATCAGCGCGATCAACAGCCACAGCAGGGCGCCCAGCAGCGCCTGCGCCCGCCGGCCGCGCGGGGCGGCCGGGCGGCGGGCGCGTGCGTGCCACGTGGACCGGCTGGACATGGTGCGAGCATAGACCATGGTCCGCCACCGTGCCGGGCCGTCCCCGGCCGGCCGGCGCGCCGGCGGCTTGTTCCTACAATCGCTGCCGCTTGTTGCAGTGCAACCAAACCGATCCGAGGACCGTCCATGAGCGCCGCCACCCCCGCCGACCACGACCTGGGCCACATCACCCCGCGCGACCAGGCCGAGATCCTGGCGCAGGCGCTGCCCTACATCCGCAAGTTCCACGGCAAGACCCTGGTCATCAAGTACGGCGGCAACGCGATGACCGACCCGGCGCTGCAGCAGGACTTCGCCGAGGACATCGTGCTGCTCAAGCTGGTGGGCATGAACCCGGTGGTGGTGCACGGCGGCGGGCCGCAGATCGACGCCGCGCTGGCCAAGATCGGCAAGAAGGGCACCTTCATCCAGGGCATGCGCGTCACCGACGAGGAGACCATGGACGTGGTCGAGTGGGTGCTGGGCGGCGAGGTGCAGCAGGACATCGTGGGCCTGATCAACGCCGCCGGCGGCAAGGCCGTGGGCCTGACCGGCCGCGACGGCGGCATGATCCGCGCGAAGAAGCTCAAGCTGGTCGACCGGGACGACCCGAGCAAGGAGCACGACGTCGGCCAGGTCGGCGACATCGAGTCCATCGACCCCAGCGTGGTCAAGGCGCTGCAGGACGACCAGTTCATCCCGGTGGTCAGCCCGATCGGCTTCGGCGAGCGCAACGAGAGCTACAACATCAACGCCGACGTGGTCGCCGCCAAGCTGGCCACCGTGCTGCAGGCCGAGAAGCTGCTGATGCTGACCAACATCCGCGGCGTGCTGGACAAGCAGGGCGAGCTGCTGACCGAGCTGACGCCGCGGCGCATCGACGAGCTGGTCGAGGACGGCACGATCAGCGGCGGCATGCTGCCCAAGATCGCCGGCGCCATCGACGCGGCCAAGAGCGGCGTGCACGCGGTGCACATCATCGACGGCCGCGTGCCGCATGCGCTGCTGCTGGAGATCCTGACCGACCAGGCCTACGGCACGATGATCAAGAGCCACTGATGGCGGCGGCCGGAGGCGCCGCCTGCGCGGCGTCCGCCGGCTTCGGTTTCCGCAGGCGGGCCTTGCATTGATGCGCTACGACCACCGCACCGTCTGGCTGTTCGACCTGGACAACACGCTGCACGACGCCGGCAGCCACGTCTTCGGCGAGCTCAAGCGGTCGATGCGCGCCTACATCCGGCGCGAGGTCGGCGTCGACGAGGCCGAGGCCGAGCGCCTGAACCTGCACTACTGGCAGCGCTACGGCGCCACGCTGCTGGGGCTGATGCGCCACCACGGCGTGCGGCCGGCGCACTTCCTGCACGACACCCACCGCCTGCCGGGGCTGGAGCAGCGCGTCAGCGGCCACCGCCACGACTTCGCCGCGCTACAGCGCCTGCCGGGGCGCAAGCTGATCCTGACCAACGCGCCGCGCGCCTACGCGCTGCGCGTGCTCGGTGCGCTGGGCATCGCGCGGCTGTTCGACGCGGTGATCGCGATCGAGGACATGGCCATGTTCGGCCAGCTGCGGCCCAAGCCCGACGCGCGCATGCTGCGCCGCGTCACGGTTCGGCTGCGCGTGCCGCCGCAGCGCTGCGTGCTGGTGGAGGACACGCTGGTGCACCAGCGCGCCGCCCGCCGCGTGGGCATGGGCACGGTGTGGATGCAGCGCTTCGCGCGCGCCGCGCCGCACGGGCCGGCGCCGCAGCGCTGGTCGATGCAGCCGGCCTATGTCGACCGTCGGGTGCGCGCGCTGCGGCTGTTGCTGGGTTGAACAGTCGGCGTCGATCGGGCCCCCGGGCGCGGGGCCGCGATCGGTGTTTTCCAGCCCTGGCCGGGCCGGCGGCGCGCCGGGGCGCTGTGCAAGAATGGTCCGGCACCCTCCCCGAACCGAGCCGCGCCCTCCGATGTCCGACCTGCCCGAGCCGCACGGCAACGTCGTCCCGCTGGCGGCGGCCCGTGGCGAATCCCGGCGGGTCGACGAGGGGCCCCCGCCCCCCGCGGCGCCGCCCGTCTCGGGCGCAGCCCTGTCGCCGCTGGTGCCGGTGGCGCCGCCGCCCGGCGCCGAGCCGCGCCGCAAGCGCCCGCGCCCGGGCGAGCGCAAGGTGCAGATCCTGCAGACCCTGGCCGGCATGCTCGAGCAGCCGGGCACCGAGCGCATCACCACCGCCGCGCTGGCCGCGCGGCTGGACGTCAGCGAGGCGGCGCTGTACCGCCATTTCGCCAGCAAGGCGCAGATGTTCGAGGGGCTGATCGAGTTCATCGAGTCCAGCGTGTTCACGCTGGTCAACCAGGTGCTCGAGCGCGAGCCCGACGCCGCCGCCCAGGCGCGGCGCATCGTCGCGCTGGTGCTGCAGTTCGGCGAGAAGAACCCGGGCATGGTGCGGGTGATGGTCGGCGACGCGCTGGTCTTCGAGCACGAGCGCCTGACCGAGCGCATGAACCTGTTCTTCGACCGGCTGGAGGCCCAGCTGCGCCAGTGCCTGCGCGCCGCGGCCGACGCCGCCGGCAGCCCGACGCCGACGGTCGACGCGCAGCAGCTGGCCTCGGGCCTGGCCGCGCTGGTCGTCGGCCGGCTGCAGCGGCATGCGCGCTCGGGCTTCCGGCGCGCGCCGACCGAGCAGCTGGACGGCCTGCTGCTGCGCCTGACCAGCGTCTGAGCCGCCCCCGCCCCTGCGGCCGGGGCCCCGGGGGGCGCTGGCTACACTGGCGGCCATGTCCGCTGCCTCCTTCGATTCGCTGCTCGGCCGCGCAGAACTGCTGCTGCGCCGCCTGGAACTGCTGCTGCCCCACGCCCTGGCCGCGCCCGACTGGGACGCCTCCATCGCCTTCCGCTACCGCAAGCGCGGCGCCTCCGGCCTGCTGCAGCCGGTGCGCCAGGTCGCGCCGATCCGGCTGGCCGACCTGCAGGAGGTCGACGGCCAGAAGGAGCGCCTGCTGCGCAACACCGCCCAGTTCGTCGCCGGCCAGCCGGCCAACAACGTGCTGCTGACCGGCGCCCGCGGCACCGGCAAGAGCAGCCTGATCAAGGCCTGCCTGAACGAGTTCGCGCCGCGCGGCCTGCGCCTGATCGAGGTCGACAAGGCCGACCTGGTGGACCTGCCCGATCTGGTCGACCTGGTGGCGACGCGGCCGGAGCGCTTCATCGTCTTCTGCGACGACCTCAGCTTCGACGAGGGCGAGCCGGGCTACAAGGCGCTCAAGAGCGTGCTAGACGGCAGCGTGGCCGCGGCCGGCGACAACGTGCTGGTCTACGCCACCAGCAACCGCCGCCACCTGCTGCCGGAGTACATGAAGGAGAACCTCAGCTACCAGCACACCGAGGACGGCGAGGTCCACCCCGGCGAGGTGGTCGAGGAGAAGATCAGCCTGAGCGAGCGCTTCGGCCTGTGGATCAGCTTCTACCCCTTCAGCCAGCCCGAGTACCTGGCCATCGTCGCCCAGTGGCTGCGCCACTTCGGCGTCGCCGAGGACCAGATCGCCGCGGCGCGCCAGCCGTCCCTGGTCTGGGCGCTGGAGCGCGGCTCGCGCTCGGGCCGCGTGGCCTACCAGTTCGCGCGCGACTGGGCCGGGCGCGAGCACGGCGCCGACGAGGCGCCCGCGCCGTCCAGCGACGTGCCGGCGCCGGACGGGCTGGACCGTGTCTGAGCCGGTGGCGCCCGTGGGGCCGCTGGACCCGGCCGCCGCGCCGGCGCGCATCACCGCGGTCGACGGCGCGCCGACGCACGCGCGGCCGGTGACCGAGGTGGCGGTCGGCGTGCTGATCGAGCGCGACGCCGACGGCCGCGAAGGCCGCTTCCTGCTGACCAGCCGGCCCGCCGGCAAGGTCTACGCCGGCTACTGGGAATTCCCCGGCGGCAAGTTCGAGTCCGGCGAGACGCTGGAGCAGGCGCTGCGCCGCGAACTGCACGAGGAGCTGGGCATCACCATCGGCGCCGTCCACCCCTGGCAGGTGGAGATGTTCGACTACCCGCACGCCCGCGTGCGGCTGAACTTCTGCAAGGTCTACGACTGGACCGGCGACTTCGAGATGCGCGAGGGCCAGCGCATGGCCTGGGCCGGCCTGCCGGTGCAGGTGCACCCGGTGCTGCCGGGCACGCTGCCGGTGCTGCGCTGGTTCGCCGCCGAGCGCGGCCACGACGGCGCGCTGACCGGCGCCGCGCCGCCGCCCGCGGCGGACTGAGCACGCCGCGGCCGCCCGCAGCGCTTGACGGCCGCCGCCGGATCGTCCTAGAGTGATATCACTTTGAGATCACTCGGGGGGATGCGATGACGCAATCGTCGACGACGGAGCGGCCGGCACGGGCCGGCAGCGGCTGGCCCTTCGTGGCGCTGGGCCTGCTGCTGGCGCTGGGTGCGGTGGCGGTGTTGGTGGCGCGGCCGGGGCCCTGGGCCCTGCTGGTCGCGGTGCCGCTGGGTGCGGCCGCGGCGCTGTGCGCGGCCGGGCTGTACATGCTGCAGCCCAACCAGGCGGCGCTGCTGCTGTTCTTCGGCCGCTACGCCGGCACCGACCGCGGCGAGGGCCTGCGCTGGGCCAACCCGCTGAGCACCACGCGCAAGATGTCGGTGCGCGCGCACAACTTCAACAGCGACAAGCTGAAGGTCAACGACCTGCGCGGCAACCCGATCGAGATCGCCGCCGCGGTGGTCTGGCGGGTGGCCGACACCGCGCGCGCCAGCTTCGACGTCGAGGACTACGAGAAGTTCGTGCTGACGCAGGCCGAGGCCGCGGTGCGCCACCTGGCCTCGCGCTACGCCTACGACTACCTGGAGGTCGACGAGCGGGGTGCCGCGCAGCCCGAGGTGACGCTGCGCGGCGGCACCGAGGAGGTCGCCGCGGCCCTGGCCACCGAGCTGGCCGCGCGCTTCGCGCAGGCCGGCATCGTCGTCGTCGACGCCAAGCTGACCCACCTGGCCTACGCGCCCGAGATCGCCGGCACCATGCTGCGCCGCCAGCAGGCCGAGGCGGTGGTGGCGGCGCGCGCCAAGATCGTGCAGGGCGCGGTCGGCATGGTCGAGCTGGCGCTGCAGGGCCTGGAGTCGCGCGGCCTGGTCGCGCTGGACGACGAGCGCAAGGCGGCGATGGTCAGCAACCTGCTGGTCGTGCTGTGCTCGGACCACGACGCGACGCCGGTGCTCAACACCGGCACGCTGTACGGCTGAGGCGCCGCGCAGGGGGCGGGCGGCGGGCATGGGCAGTCCGGGCAAGAAGGCCTTCGCGCTGCGCGTCGACCCCGGCATGTGGGTCGAGGTCGAGCGCCTGGCCGCGGCCGAGCTGCGCAGCGTCAACGCCCAGGTCGAGGTGCTGCTGCGCGAGGCGCTGCGTGTCCGGCTCGGCGAGGCGGGCTTCGCGCGGCTGCAGGCCCGCACCGCGCCGCGCGGCGCGCAGCCGGACGACGGCCCGGCCGGGGCCGGCTGAGGCCGGCGGCTGGCCCTACACTGCGGCCCATGGACTGGCTGGACAGCGTGAAGTGGGATGGCGACGGCCTGGTGCCGGTGATCGCCCAGGAGGCGGGCAGCGGCGACGTGCTGATGTTCGCGTGGATGAACCGCGAGGCGCTGGCGCTGACCGCCGAGCGCGGCCAGGCCGTCTACTGGAGCCGCTCGCGCCGCAAGCTGTGGCACAAGGGCGAGGAGAGCGGCCACTTCCAGCAGGTGCACGAGATCCGTCTGGACTGCGACGCCGACGTGGTGCTGCTGAAGGTCACCCAGCTGGGCCACGAGCCCGGCATCGCCTGCCACACCGGCCGCCACAGCTGCTTCTTCAGCGTGCTGAAGGACGGCGCCTGGGCCGCCGTCGACCCGGTGCTGGAAGACCCCGAGCGCATCTACCGCAAATGAGCGACACCACCTCCCAGGACTTCCTGGCCCGCCTGGCCGCGGTCATCGACAGCCGCAAGCCCGCCAACGGCGGCGACCCGGACAAGAGCTATGTCGCCCGGCTGTTCCACAAGGGCACCGACGCCATCCTGAAGAAGGTCGGCGAGGAGGCCACCGAGACGGTGATGGCGGCCAAGGACGGCGACGCGCAGAAGATCGTCTACGAGGTGGCCGACCTGTGGTTCCACTCGATGATCGCGCTGGCCCACTTCGGCCTGTCGCCGGCCGACGTGCTGCGCGAGCTGGCGCGGCGCGAGGGGATGTCGGGGCTGGAGGAGTTCGCGCTGCGCAAGGTGGTGCAGCGCGAGAAGGACAGCAGCTGACATGGTGATCCCCGTCGTCACCTCGCCCGATCCGCAGTCCGACGCGGCGCTGCGCACCGTCGGCCACATCAGCTACGCGCTGCACGCCATCGTCGCGGTGGGCGCGGTGCTGCCGGGCGCCCAGGCCAGCGTGCTGCTGCTGCTGGCGGCCTTCGTGCTGGACCTGGTCAAGCGCGGCGACGCCGCCGGCACCTGGCAGGAGAGCCACTTCCGCTGGCGCATCCGCAGCGTGGTGTTCAGCGCCATCGCCTACGCGCTGACGCTGCCGCTGTGGCTGCTGCTGATCGCGCCGGGCTGGATCGCCTGGGGCGTGATCTCGCTGTGGTTCCTCTACCGCGTGCTGCGCGGCTGGCTGGCGCTGAACGACCGCCGGGCCATGCCGGTCTGAACCTTCTCACCCTTCCCATCCCGTAGTGCCCATGTCCGCTGACCCGAACTGCATCTTCTGCAAGATCGTTGCCGGCCAGATCCCGTCCCGCAAGGTGCACGAGGACGACCACCTGCTGGCCTTCCACGACATCGCGCCCTGGGCGCCGGTGCACATCCTGATCATCCCGAAGCGGCACATCGTCAGCATGGCCGACGTGACCGACGAGCACGCCGACCTGCTGGGCCGCATGATGGCCGTCTCGCCGCGGCTGATGCGCGAGCTGGGCGTGACCAACGGCTACCGCCACGTCATCAACACCGGCCGCGACGGCATGCAGGAGGTCATGCACCTGCACCTGCACGTGATGGGCGGCCCCCGTCCGTGGTCCAAGGGGTGAAGCCGGGCGGCTTCACGGTCGTTTCATCCCGCTCCCCTAGAATCAACGGTTCCTCATCTTCGGGCCCCGCGGCCCCCTGGAGTGCGTCATGGGTTCATTCAGCATCTGGCACTGGCTGATCGTGCTGGTCGTGGTGGTGCTGATCTTCGGCACCAAGAAGCTCAAGAACGTCGGCAGCGACCTCGGTTCGGCCGTCAAGGGCTTCAAGGACGGCATGCGCGACGGCAACAGCCCGGAGACGCCGGCGTCGCCGCAGCAGCAGGTCACCGCCAACAAGGCGGCCGACGGCAACACCGTCGACGTCGAGGCCAAGACCAAGTCCTGAGCCGGCACCGGCGCCGCTGGCGCGCCGCCCGGCCGGCTTGAGCCGTCCCCCGCATGATCGACTTCGGTTTCGACAAGATCGCGCTGATCGGCGCCGTGGCGCTGATCGTCATCGGCCCCGAGAAGCTGCCGCGCGTGGCCCGCACCGTGGGCACGCTGATGGGCAAGGCCCGGCGCTACGTCGCCGATGTCAAGGCCGAGGTCAACCGCTCGATCGAGCTGGAGGAGCTGCAGAAGGTCAAGCAGCAGTTCGAGACCGCCGCGCGCGACGTCGAGGCCTCGGTCACCCGCGAGGTCAACGAGGCGCAGTCGGCCTTCAACGACCAGTTCAAGGGCCTGGCCGACGGCTTCGACAGCAGCCCCGGCCTGGACGCCCCGGACTTCTCCGGCGGCGCCCTGGCCACGCCGGTGCCCGCGTACAAGCGGCCCAACAAGCGTTGGCGCCTCAAGCGCAGCGCGGTGCCGCGCTGGTACAAGCAGCGCACCGGCCAGCGCGGCCATGTGCAATCGGGCGCCGCGCGCGTGGCGCGCTTCCGCCCCCCCGGCCTGAAGAAACCCTGATCCCCCCGCGATGGCCGACCCCCATGACGAGCTCGCCGGCACCGAGCAGCCCTTCGTCTCGCACCTGATCGAGCTGCGCGACCGCCTGGTCAAGGCCCTGCTGGCGGTGGGCGTGGTCTTCGGCGCGCTGTGCCTGTGGCCCGGGCCCGGCGGCCTGTACGACCTGCTGGCCGCACCGCTGGTGGCCCACCTGCCCAAGGGCACGACGCTGATCGCCACCAACGTGATCTCGCCGTTCATCGTGCCGCTGAAGATCACGCTGATGGCGGCCTTCCTGGTCGCCTTGCCCGTGGTGCTCTACCAAGTCTGGGCCTTCGTCGCGCCGGGGCTGTACAGCCACGAGAAGAAGCTGGTGCTGCCGCTGGTGGTGTCGAGCACGGTGCTGTTCATCGCCGGCGTGGCCTTCTGCTACTTCTTCGTCTTCGGCCAGGTCTTTGCCTTCATCCAGGGCTTCGCGCCCAAGAGCATCACCGCGGCGCCGGACATCGAGGCCTACCTGAGCTTCGTGATGACCATGTTCATCGCCTTCGGCGCCACCTTCGAGGTGCCGGTGGCGGTGGTGGTGCTGGCGCGCATGGGCATCGTCAGCGTCGAGAAGCTCAAGGAGTGGCGCGGCTACTTCATCGTCGTCGCCTTCATCGTCGCCGCGGTGATCACGCCGCCGGACGTGGTCTCGCAGCTGTCGCTGGCGATCCCGATGTGCCTGCTCTACGAGGTCGGCATCTGGGCGGCCAAGGTGTTCATCAAGCACACCCAGGCGCCCGACGCCGAGGCCGCGGGCAGCGACGCCGCCGGCAAGGCCTGACGGGCTGCGCGGCGGCGCCGCCGCCCGCTGGCCAAGCCCCGAGCCGGCTCAGCGCTGGGGCCGGCGCGGTGCCTGCGACGGCCGCTGCACGATGTCCAGCGTCAGCGCCAGCGTCTGCTTGCCGCGCACCGCGCGCAGCTGCGCGGGCTCGCCGGGGGGCAGGGCGGCGACGGCGTCGAGCAGCTGCGCCACCGATTGCACCGGCTGGCCGCCGACCTCGACGACGACATCGCCCGGGCGCAGCCCGCCGCGGGCGGCCGGGCCGTTCTGCAGCACGCCGGTGATCAGCACGCCCTGGCGGGTGCTCAGCTGCAGGCCCTCGGCGATCTCGGCGCTCAGCTCGCGCGGCTCCACGCCGATCCAGCCGCGGCGCACCACGCCGTCCTTCAGCAGCCCCTCCATCACCTGGCGCGCCAGGTCGGTGGGGATGGCGAAGCCGATGCCGTTGCTGCCGCCGCTGCGCGAGTAGATCGCGGTGTTGATGCCCACCAAGTGGCCGCGCACATCGACCAGCGCGCCGCCCGAGTTGCCGGGGTTGATCGCCGCGTCGGTCTGCACGAAGTTCTCGAAGGTCGACAGCCCCAGGCCGCTGCGGCCCAGCGCGCTGACGATGCCGGCGGTCACCGTCTGGCCGACGTTGAAGGGGTTGCCGATGGCCAGCACCGTGTCGCCCACGCGCAGCTCGCGCGAGCGGCCCAGCGTGATCGCCGGCAGCCGGTCCAGCTTGACGCGCAGCACCGCCAGGTCGGTCTCGGGGTCGGTGCCGACGACTTCGGCGGCGACCTCGCGGCCATCGGCCAGGCGCACGAAGATCTCGCCGGCGTCCTCGACCACGTGGTTGTTGGTCAGCAGCACGCCCTCGGGCGAGACGATCACGCCCGAGCCCACGCCCTGCTGGGCCGGGTCGCGGTCGCCGAAGAAGAAGTCGAAGCCGGGCTGGTCGGCGTGCGGGCTGCGGCCGCGCGCCTTGCTGGTGACCACGCTGACCACCGCCGGTGCCGCGCGCTGCGCGGCGTCGGCCAGGCTGGCCGCCGCCGGACCGGCCGCCGGCGCGCTGGCGGCCGGCGGCGCAGTGCGCAGCGACACGACCTCGGAGACCACGGTGTTCAGCGGCTGGCCGTCGCGCGTCAGCCACTGCGGCTTGAGCGTGGCGACCACGAACAGCACGCCCAGCGCCACGGTGGCGGCCTGGGAGAAAATCAGCCAGAGTCTTCGCATCGAGGGCGTAGCAAGGAGAGGCGGGCACCATGGCCCTGCGCACGGAGATCGAATCGCACCTGGCGGGACTGCTGGCCGTCGACCGTTTCAAGGATTATGGGCCGAACGGTCTGCAGGTCGAGGGCCGCGCCGAGGTGCGGCGCCTGGTCTCGGGCGTCACCGCCAGCCTGGCGCTCATCGAGGCCGCGGTGGCCGACGGCGCCGACGCGATCCTGGTGCACCACGGCCTGTTCTGGCGCGGCCAGGACGGCCGCATCACCGGCTGGATGCGCCAGCGCCTGGCGCCGCTGCTGGCCCACGGCATCAACCTGTTCGCCTACCACCTGCCGCTGGACGCCCACCCCGAGCTGGGCAACAACGCCCAGCTCGGCGCCCGCTTGGGCCTGCAGGCCGATGCGCGCTTCGGCGAGCAGGACCTGGGCTGGATCGGCCCGGCCGCGTCCGGCGACACGGCGGCCGCGCTGGCCGAGCGCGCGCGCGCGGCGCTGGCGCCCAGCGCCCGGCCGCCGCTGCTGCTGCCCGGCGACGGCCGGCCGCTGCGCCGCATCGCCTGGTGCAGCGGCGGCGCCCAAGGTCATTTCGAGGCGGCGATCGCCGCCGGCGCCGACGCCTTCATCACCGGCGAGTTGTCCGAGCCGCAGGCCCACATCGCCCGCGAGACCGGCGTGGCCTTCCTGGCCTGCGGCCACCACGCCACCGAGCGCTACGGCGCACCGGCGGTCGGCGCCCACCTGGCCGAGCGCTTCGGGCTGGCCCACCGCTTCATCGAGATCGACAACCCCGCATGACGCAGCCCCTGCTCGCCATCACCATGGGCGATCCCTGCGGGATCGGCCCCGAGACCATCGCCCGCGCGGTGCAGGCGCGGGCCACCGGGCCGGCGCTGGTCGTCGGCGACGTCGGCGTGCTGCGCCGCGCCGTGGCCCAGTGCGGCCTGCTGCTGCCGGTGGCGCGGCTGGACGCGCCGGCCGACGCGCTGGACGCGCCGCCCGGCTGCATCGCGGTGTGGCAGCCGCCCGGGCTGCCCGCGCTGCCGGGCGACGGCCTGGCCGGCCTGCCGATGGGCCAGGTGCATGCCGCCGCCGGCGCTGCGGCCGCCGCCTGCATTGCCGCCGGCGCGCAGCTGGCGCTGCGCGGCGCCGTGGCCGCGCTGGTCACCGCACCGATCCACAAGGAGGCGCTGCACGCCGCCGGCGTCGACTTCCCCGGCCACACCGAGATGCTGCAGGCCGCCGCCGGCGGCGCACCGGTGCGCATGATGCTGGCCAACGACGAGCTGCGCGTGGTGCTGGTGACCATCCACGTCGCGCTGCGCCGGGCGCTGGAGCAGCTGGACTTCGACGCCGTGCTGTCGACGATCCGCATCGCCCACCGCGCCGCGGCGGGCTGGGGCCAGGCGCGACCGCGCATCGCGGTGGCCGGGCTGAACCCGCACGCCGGCGAGGGCGGGCTGTTCGGCGACGAGGAGATCCGCTTCATCGCGCCGGCGGTCGCCGCCGCGCGGGCCGAGGGCATCGACGCGCGCGGGCCCTTCGCGCCCGACACGGTGTTCATGCGTGCGCGGCAGGCGCCGGGCCACCCGGGCGAGTTCGACCTGGTGGTGGCGATGACCCACGACCACGGCCTGATCCCGGTGAAGTACCTGGGGGTGGAGCAGGGCGTCAACGTAACCCTGGGCCTGCCCTTCGTGCGCACCAGCCCCGACCACGGCACCGCCTTCGACATCGCCGGCAGCGGCCGGGCGGACGCCAGCAGCCTGCTGGCGGCGCTGCGCATGGCGCGGCGGCTGGCTGCGGCCTGATCCGGGGCCCGCGGCCCGGCCGCGGGCGGCCTCAGCGCCGCGGTGCGGCGGCCGGGGGCCTGGGGGCGCCGCCCAGCTCCGCCAGCTGGCGGCGGGCCCGCGCGGTGGCGCGCTCCAGCAGGTAGGCATTCTCCATCGCGCGGAAGCGGCCGGCCTCGCACAGCCGGGACAGCATGCGGTAGGTCATCGACACCGTCTCGCGCTGCTTGGCGCCGTGGGTGAAGACGAAGAAGCTGCGCGCGGCGCTGACATGGGCCAGCCGCACCTTCTGCCAGTCGCCCTTGAGCTGCAGCTGGTAGGCGAAGCCGATCTGCACGTGGTCGGCCAGCGACCTGCCGCGCGTGGGCTCCACCGGCTCGGGGGGCGGCAGGCCGGCGATGTCGATGTCCACCGCGGTGATCTCGGGCTCGGCGCCGAGGTCGATGTCGACGCTGCCGCTCCAGTCCACCGTCTTCTCGTCGACCAGGCCCACGGCCCGGGCCTCGGCGGGCGTGAACGCGGCCGGCGTGGCCAGGGCCTGCAGCTCGGCCTGGGCCGCCGGGCCCGCGGGTGGCGGCAGCTCGGCCGCCTGCGGCACCGGCGCGGCCAGCGCGCCGTCGACCTGCCTGGACAGCAGGTTCTGCTCCAGCGTGCTCAGCGCCTGGCCCTTGAGCGACTCGGCGTGCGCCGGCAGCAGCTGGGCGAAGAAGTCGCGCCGCGACTCGTCGGGCCAGCCGATGCGGTCCAGACCCAGGTTCAGGTCCTTCATCAGCTGCGGCAGGCTGCGCAGGAAGGCCTGGCGCAGCGCCGGCGTGCCCTTGGGTTGGACGCTGAGCACCAGGTCGCGGCCGGCGGTGCGCAGGCGCTGCGTCAGCAGGCCCTGTTCGCCGTCTTCCAGCGCGGCGCTGGCGATGACGCGGCTCCAGGTGCCGGCCAGGAAGTCGCGCAGGTAGTCCGGCACCGGCAGGTCGCGCAGCGCGCTCTCCAGCGTCTGGCTGTAGCGCTGCTGCACGCGCAGCTGCGTCTCCTTGGCCGCCAGCACCTGGTCGGCTGCGCCGAGCGCGCGCACCTGGGCCCGCGCCTGTGCGGCGACGAAGTCCTCCAGCGCGCGCAGCTTCTGCTCGTAGACGCCGATCTGCTCGAAATCGCCGTCGACGACCTCCTGCACCAGCGCCGCGACGCGGGCCAGCAGCGCGCGGCCTTCCTCGCCGTCGAAGTCCTCGACCGCGGTGCCCAGCGAGGCGATGCGGTTGATGAAGCGGCGCACCGGGTGCCGGCGCGACGAGAAGAAGCTGTTGTCGCCCAGCGCGGCGCGCAGCACCGGCAGCTGCAGGCGGGCGATCTGCCGCGCCATCTGCGGCGGCACCTTGCCGTCGGACAGGATCTGGTCGAACAGGCTGGCGATCACGTCGATCACCATGCCGTCCAGCGCGCCGCTGGCGTGCCGGCGCAGCTCGTCGCGGTAGGCGACGATCAGGTTGGGGGCGACCAGGGGGAGGCCGTCGGCGCTCTCGCCCCAGCCGCCGGCGTCGTGCCCGGTGGCCGCGGCGCCGGCCCAGCCGCCGCCGAACTCGCCCAGCGCCGGCGCATGCGCCAGGCGGCGGATCAGCGACATCATCTCGCCGTCGATCTGGCCCAGGCTGCCGCCCGGCGCCGCGCCGGCGTGCAGCGGCCCGGACACCGTGCCGCGGCCGGAGGCGCCGAAGCCGCTGCGGCCGCCGCGGGTCGAGAGCCGGCCGTCGGCGGCCAGCGCATGGCCGCTGTCGTGGGCGCTGCCGGCGCCGTGGTGGCCGGGGTGGCCGTGGTGCATCGGCACGCCATGCAGGCTGGTCGGGCCGTGCGCGCTGGCGCCGCCCAGCCCGCCGGGCCGCGTGGCCGAGCCGTCGGCCAACGCGCCGTGCACCGACGCGCCGCGCGCGCCGGCCGAGCGCAGCGCCAGGCCCATCGGCCGCACGCCGGCGTTGCGCAGGTCGTTGCAGATGTCGGCGTAGGTCTGGCGCATCGCGGTGGCCAGCGAGCGACCGATTTCGGTGCACAGCACCTTGCGCACCTCCGGCCGGTCGGACACCGCCTCGATGGCCCGGATCATCGCCTGGCCGATGACCTCGGCGCGCAGCGGGTTGCGGTCATGCTCGGCGGCGACCAGGCCCAGCAGGGTGCCCATGTAGGCGTCGAGCTCGCGGATCTCCCACTCGCAGGCGTGGGCGATCTCCAGCGCAAAGCGGTCGGCCGAGATGTGGATCTCGACCTCGTGGTCGTCGACCAGGCTCAGCGATTCCCAGCTGGCCACCAGCGAGTCGGGGGTCAGCCCCGGCGCCGGGGTGGGCTGCAGGGTGCCGGCCTGGCGGGCGACGTCGGTGTCCAGCGCCTCGTTGAAGCTCAGCGCGAAGATCGCCAGCTTGCGGTTCAGTTCGTACTGCGCGCCCAGCAGCGCGTCGCGCTGCACCACGCTGCCGGTGGCCAGCGCCGCCAGCCCCAGGCTGTCGACCGTGCGCTCGGCGGCCGAGCGCGCTGCCATGCGCACGCGTTGCACGGCGCTTTCGAGGTTGGCAGGCAGTCGGGGCGGAAGGGTCTGGTCCATGGTCGCGGACGTCGGCGTGCCGCTTGCGCGGCCCGCCGCCAGGCGGTGGATTAGGTCATCACCCCCGGCATATCGGCACACCCCGCCCCGACTTGAACCCGGGGGTTACCGTCTGTTTCAGGCGCCGGCCGGGTGGCCGGCCGGCGCCGCCACGCTCAGCGCTGCTTCAGCGCGTCGCGGATCTCGCGCAGCAGCAGCACGTCCTCGGGCGTCGGGGCCGGCGGCGCGGGCGGGGCCGGCGGCTCGCTGGCCTTCAGGCGGTTGATCTGCTTGACCATCATGAAGATGATGAAGGCCAGGATGATGAAGTTGACCGCCACGGTGATGAAGTTGCCGTACGCGAACAGCGGCACCCCGGCCTTGGTCAGGTCGGCGTAGGTCATCGCGCCCTTGTAGTCGGCCGGCACGCTGCCCAGCAGCACGAAGTAGTTGCTGAAGTCCAGCCCGCCGAAGATCCGGCCGACCAGCGGCATGATCAGGTCCTTGACCACCGAGTCGACGATCTTGCCGAAGGCCCCGCCGATGATCACGCCGACCGCCAGGTCGACGACGTTGCCCTTCATCGCGAAGGCCTTGAATTCGCTGGCGAAACTCATTCCTCACTCCTGTAAGAGGTTGTTGTGCGCCGCGTTGCCGCGGTGGTCGCCAGTATCGGGGGCGCCGTGGTCAAGTCAACCCGCCGCGACAAGAACGCCGGGCGCATGCCGGCTCCGCTAGAATGCCGGGTTGCCCCTAAGAACATCCGCAGCCCGTCCCGGGCGCTCTTCAAGAGGATTCCCATGAGTGACAGCCCCGTCGACCAAGGCCGACGCACCTGGGTGGCGATCACGGCCGGCGCCGGCGCCATCGGTGGCGTTGCGGTGGCCGTGCCCTTCGTCAGCACCTTCACCCCGTCCGAGCGCGCCAAGGCCGCCGGTGCCGCCGTGGAGGCCGACATCAGCGGCCTGAAACCGGGCGAGAAGATGACGGTCGAGTGGCGGGGCAAGCCGGTGTGGATCGTGCGCCGCACCAAGGAGCAACTCGACGCGCTGGCCAAGCTCGACGGCCAGCTGGCCGATCCGGACTCCAAGCGCAACCCCGGCGAGCTGACGCCCGAGTACGCGCGCAACAAGCACCGCTCGATCAAGCCCGAGTACCTGGTGGCCGTGGGCATCTGCTCGCACCTGGGCTGCTCGCCGTCGGACAAGTTCCAGGCCGGCGCCCAGCCCTCGCTGCCCGACGACTGGACCGGCGGCTTCCTGTGCCCGTGCCATGGCTCGACCTTCGACATGGCCGGCCGGGTGTTCAAGAACAAGCCTGCGCCGGACAACCTCGAGGTGCCGCCGCACATGTACCTCAGCGACGCCAAGTTGCTGATCGGCGAAGACAAGAAGGCCTGACGGCACCGACGAGGCAGAGATGGCAACTTTCAAGGAACTCCCCGCTGACGCCCCGGTGGGCGCCAAGGTCACCAACTGGCTGGAGAACCGGTTCCCGACCGCGTTCGAGGCCTACAAGGTGCACATGTCGGAGTACTACGCACCGAAGAACTTCAACGCGTGGTACTTCTTCGGCTCGCTGGCGCTGCTGGTGCTGGTGATCCAGATCGTCACCGGCATCTTCCTGGTGATGCACTACAAGCCCGATGCGAACACCGCCTTCGCGTCGGTCGAGTACATCATGCGCGACGTGCCCTGGGGCTGGCTGATCCGCTACATGCACTCGACCGGTGCCTCGGCGTTCTTCGTCGTGGTCTACCTGCACATGTACCGCGGCCTGATCTACGGCAGCTACCGCAAGCCGCGCGAGCTGGTGTGGATCTTCGGTTGCGCGATCTTCCTGTGCCTGATGGCCGAGGCCTTCATGGGCTACCTGCTGCCCTGGGGCCAGATGTCGTACTGGGGCGCCCAGGTGATCGTGAACCTGTTCGCCGCCGTGCCCTTCGTCGGCCCCGACCTGGCGCTGCTGATCCGCGGCGACTACGTGGTCGGCGACGCGACGCTGAACCGCTTCTTCAGCTTCCACGTCATCGCCGTGCCGCTGGTGCTGCTGGGCCTGGTCGTCGCGCACCTGCTGGCGCTGCACGACGTCGGCTCCAACAACCCCGACGGCGTCGAGATCAAGGCCAAGAAGGATGCCAGCGGCAAGCCGCTGGACGGCATCCCCTTCCACCCGTACTACACGGTGCACGACCTGTTCGGCGTGGGCATGTTCCTGATGGTGTTCTGCGCCATCGTCTTCTTCGGCCCCGAGCTGGGCGGCTACTTCCTGGAGTACAACAACTTCATCCCGGCCGACCCGCTGAAGACGCCGCCGCACATCGCGCCGGTGTGGTACTTCACGCCCTTCTATTCGATGCTGCGAGCCACGACCGACGTGATGGTCAACGTGCTGTGCGTGATCATCGGTCTGGCCGGCCTGGTCTCGCTGCTGGCGGTCAAGGGCAAGGCCAAGGCGGCGGTGGTGGTGGGCGCGCTGGTCGCCATCGCGCTGCTCAAGACCTTCGACGCCAAGTTCTGGGGCGTGGTGGTGATGGGCGGTGCCGTGATCATCCTGTTCTTCCTGCCCTGGCTGGACAACAGCCCGGCCAAGTCGATCCGCTACCGTCCGGGCTGGCACAAGGTGCTGTATGGCATCTTCGTCGTGTTCTTCGTCGTGCTGGGCTACCTCGGCATCCAGCCGCCGTCGGAAGCCGGCACGCTGGTGTCCCAGGTCGGTACCCTGTTCTACTTCGGCTTCTTCCTGCTGATGCCCTGGTGGAGCACCATCGGCACCTTCAAGCAGGTGCCTGACCGCGTCACCTTCGCGGCCCACTGAAGCAGGAGCGCTCCACCATGAAAAGAATCATCGCCAGCCTGCTTGCCGCGCTGAGCTTCCTCGGCGCGTCCACCGTGGCCGTGGCCAGCAGCGAGGGCCCGGCCTGGGACAAGTTCCCCAAGGACCGCGTCACCAACCTGGCCGCGTTGCAGAACGGTGCCAAGCTGTTCGTCAACTACTGCCTGAACTGCCATGCCGCGGCCTTCATGCGCTACAACCGCCTGAAGGACATCGGCCTGAGCGACGACCAGATCAAGAAGAACCTGGTCTTCGCCGGCGAGAAGGTCGGTGACCTGATGACGGTGTCGCTGAGCTCCAAGGACGCCAAGGAGTGGTTCGGCGCCAACCCGCCGGACCTCACCGTGATCGCCCGCTCGCGTGCCGGCGCCAACGGCTCGGGTGCCGATTACCTGTACTCGTACATGCGCGGCTTCTACCGCGACGAGACCAAGGCCACCGGCTGGAACAACCTGTACTTCCCCTCGGTGGGCATGCCGCACGTGCTGTGGGAGCTGCAGGGCGAGCAGCGCGCGGTCTTCGCCGACGAGCCCGATCCGCACGACGCCAAGAAGACCGTCCATGTCTTCAAGGGCTTCGAGCAGGCCAAGCCGGGCACGCTGAGCAAGGCCGACTACGACAGCGCCGTGGCCGATCTGGTCGCCTACCTGCAGTGGATGGGCGAGCCGGCCCAGAACCAGCGCGTGCGCCTGGGCGTGTTCGTGCTGATCTTCCTCGGCCTGTTCACCCTCATCGCCTGGCGACTGAACGCCGCCTTCTGGAAGGACGTCAAGTAAGTACGTCCCGCTGGCCCGGCAGGATGGCCGGGCCGAGCGCGCAGCGTCCGCCCCATGCGGGCCCGCTGCGCGCATTGCTTTTTGTGCCGCCGCGCACGTCCCGCTGAAGAACTGCTCTCACAGGAGCCCGCCGCCATGATGGTGCTTTACTCCGGAACCACCTGCCCCTACTCGCACCGCTGCCGCTTCGTGCTGTTCGAAAAGGGCATGGACTTCGAGATCCGCGACGTCGACCTGTTCGCCAAGCCCGAGGACATCGCGCTGATGAACCCGTACAACGAGGTGCCCATCCTCGTCGAGCGCGACCTCATCCTGTACGAATCGCACATCATCAACGAGTACATCGACGAGCGCTTCCCGCACCCGCAGCTCATGCCGGGCGACCCGGTGGCGCGCGCCCGCGTGCGCCTGTTCCTGTTCAACTTCGAGAAGGAACTGTTCGCCCACGTCAACACGCTGGAAGGCCGTGGCGCCACCGTCAAGGCCACCGACAAGCAGCTGGAGAAGGCGCGCAGCCAGATCCGCGAGCGCCTGACCCAGCTGGCGCCGATCTTCCTGAAGAACAAGTACATGCTGGGCGACGACTTCAGCATGCTGGACGTGGCCATCGCGCCGCTGCTGTGGCGCCTGGACTACTACGGCATCGACCTGTCGAAGAACGCCGCGCCGCTGCTGAAGTACGCCGAGCGCATCTTCTCGCGCCCGGCCTACATCGAGGCGCTGACGCCGTCCGAGAAGGTGATGCGCAAGTAAGCACCGGGCCGCGCGCATGAGCAAACCCGAGGCGCCCGACGAGCAGGGCACATCCACCCGGCCGTACCTGATCCGTGCCCTGCACGACTGGTGCACCGACAACGGCTTCACGCCCTACATCGCGGTGCACGTCACGCCGGGCGTGCAGGTGCCGATGGAGTACGTCAAGAACAACGAGATCGTGCTCAACGTCGGCTTCGAGGCCACCTCGGGGCTGAAGCTGGGCAACGAGTTCGTCGAGTTCAAGGCGCGCTTCGGCGGCGTCGCGCGCGACATCGTGGTGCCGGTCGACCACGTGGTGGCGATCTACGCCCGCGAGAACGGCCAGGGCATGGCCTTCCCCGTGCCCAGCCCGGCGGCCGATCCGGCGCCCGCGCCCGAGGCGCCGCGGCCCGGCCTGCGGCTGGCCGCGCGCGAGGACAGCGACGACCAGGTGCTCGGCGCGTCGCCGCTGGACACCTCGCCCGCGCCGTTGGTCGACGCCCCGGCCGACGATGCTCCGCCCGAGCCGCCGCCGCCAGCCGCCGGCGGCCGGCCGTCGCTCAAGCGCATCAAGTGACGCGCTGCCGGCACCGGGTGTGCGCCCGCGGCGCCGCCCGACGCCGGCCGACCTAGAATCCCTGGCCTTCGCCGGCTTAGCTCAGTTGGTAGAGCAACCGCCTTGTAAGCGGTAGGTCATCCGTTCGATTCGGATAGCCGGCACCACCCGCCCCGGCCGCGGCCGTTCAGGCGCCCGGCCCCCGCGCCAGCAGGCGCACCCGCACCGGCACCGGCGCGAAACCCTTCAGGCGCAGCTGCGCCTCGATCGCCGGCAGCATCTGGCGCAGCTTGGCTGCCACCGCGTTGTTCTGCACCAGCAGGGCCCAGCCCTGCTCGTCGACCGGCCCATGCCGGACGTGGGCGCGCATCGCCGGTGGCAGCAGCGGCGCGATCGCCGCCAGGCGGTCCTGCGACTCGCGCAGCCGGCGCGCAAGAAGGGCCAGCGGCTCGCTGTGGGCCAGCGCGTCGCCGATGCCCTGGGTGTTGCTGGGCAGCGGTGCGCGGGCAGGGCGGGTGGGGGGCGGGCTCATGCGCAGGATCTGGTGCATCGGGGCCACGGCACGGTCACGGGCGCCGGGGGGGCGGATGATAGACTGCGGCACCCTGCGGGGTGCGGGCCCCGGCTGGTTCGCGCGCCGGCGCTTGCAGCCTGGCGCGCAGACCCCATCTGTCCGGGCGCCCGCCGTGTTGCCGAACCGGCCCGCCGACGACTCCCGCCCCAAAAAACGAACCGGACCCGCCCCTGCCGCCCGCGCGCGCCGCGCCCGCGGCGCCCGTGCTGCGGGTCCCAGCCCCCCTGACGCCGCATGTTGCCCAAGCTTCTCACCTCGATTTTCGGCAGCCGCAACGACCGCCTCCTGAAGCAGTACCGCCGCGTGGTCGAGAAGATCAACGCGCTGGAGCCGCAGTTCGAGAAGCTCGACGAGGCCGCGCTGCAGGCCAAGACCGGCGAGTTCCGCCAGCGCCTGGCCCAGGGCGCGACGCTGGACGACCTGCTGCCCGAGGCCTTCGCGGCGGTGCGCGAGGCCGGCAAGCGCTCGCTGAAGATGCGCCACTTCGACGTGCAGATGATCGGCGGCATGACGCTGCACAACGGCAAGATCGCCGAGATGCGCACCGGCGAAGGCAAGACGCTGATGGCCACGCTGCCGGTGTATCTGAACGCGCTGTCCGGCAAGGGCGTGCACGTGGTCACCGTCAACGACTACCTGGCCCGGCGCGATGCCGAGTGGATGGGCCGGCTCTACGGCTACCTGGGCCTGACCGTGGGCGTCAACGTGCCGGGCCTGGCCCGCGAGGAGAAGCAGGCCGCCTACGCCGCCGACATCACCTACGGCACGAACAACGAGTTCGGCTTCGACTACCTGCGCGACAACATGGTCTACGAGGTGGCCGACCGCGTGCAGCGCGGCCTGAACTTCGCGATCGTCGACGAGGTGGACTCGATCCTGATCGACGAGGCGCGCACGCCGCTGATCATCTCGGGCCAGGCCGAGGACCACACCGAGCTGTACGTGCGGGTCAACGCCGTCATCCCCGGGCTCAATAAGCAGATCGGCGAGGCCGACCCGCGCACCGGCGAGGGCGTGATCGAGCCCGGCGACTTCACCGTCGACGAGAAGAGCCACCAGGTCTTCCTGACCGAGGACGGGCACGAGAACGCCGAGGCCCTGCTGCGCCAGGCCGGGTTGCTGGTCGAGGGCGCCAGCCTGTACGACGCGGCCAACATCTCGCTGATGCACCACGTCTACGCGGCGCTGCGGGCCAACCACCTGTACCACCGCGACCAGCACTACGTGGTGCAGAACGGCGAGATCGTCATCGTCGACGAGTTCACCGGCCGGCTGATGACCGGGCGGCGCTGGAGCGACGGCCTGCACCAGGCGGTGGAGGCCAAGGAAGGCGTGCAGATCCAGAGCGAGAACCAGACGCTGGCCTCGATCACCTTCCAGAACTACTTCCGCATGTACGCCAAGCTCGGCGGCATGACCGGCACGGCCGACACCGAGGCCTACGAGTTCCAGGAGATCTACGGCCTGGAGACGGTGGTCATCCCGCCGAACCGGCCGACCCAGCGCAAGGACGAGCTGGACCTGATCTACAAGACCGCCCGCGAGAAGTACAACGCAGTGATCGAGGACATCCGCAGCTGCCACCAGCGCGGCCAGCCGGTGCTGGTGGGCACCACCTCGATCGAGAACTCCGAGCTGATCTCCGGCCTGCTGAGCCAGGCCAAGCTGCCGCACGCGGTGCTCAACGCCAAGCAGCATGCCAAGGAGGCCGAGATCGTCGCCCAGGCCGGCCGGCCGGGTGTGATCACCATCGCCACCAACATGGCCGGCCGTGGCACCGACATCGTGCTGGGCGGCAATGTCGAGAAGCAGATCCAGTTCATCGAGGCCGATGCGGCCATCCCCGCCGACGAGAAGGCGCGCCGCATCCAGCAACTGAAGGACGAGTGGCAGGGCCTGCACGAGCAGGTCAAGGCCGCCGGCGGCCTGCGCATCATCGCCACGGAGCGCCACGAGAGCCGGCGCATCGACAACCAGCTGCGCGGCCGCTCGGGCCGCCAGGGCGACCCCGGCCAGTCGCGCTTCTACCTGTCGCTGGAAGATCCGCTGATGCGCATCTTCGCCGGCGACCGGGTGCGCGCGATCATGGACAAGCTGAAGATGCCGGAGGGCGAGGCCATCGAGGCCGGCATCGTCAGCCGCAGCATCGAGGGCGCGCAGCGCAAGGTCGAGGCGCGCAACTTCGACATCCGCAAGCAGCTGCTCGAGTACGACGACGTCAGCAACGACCAGCGCAAGGTCATCTACCAGCAGCGCAACGAGATCCTCGAAAGCAGCGAGGTGCTGGCGCAGATCACCAACCTGCGCAAGAGCGCGATGACCGGCGTCGTGCGCACCTTCGTGCCGGCCGAAAGCGTCGAGGAGCAGTGGGACCTGCCGGCGCTGCAGAAGGTGCTGGCCGAGGAGTGGCAGGTCGAGGTGGATCTGAAGGGCCTGGTCGACAAATCCGACAGCATCACCGACGAGGACATCGTGGAGCGCGTGGTCGAGGCGGCCGATGCCGCCTTCCAGGCCAAGCTGGACATCGTCGGCCTCGAGCAGTTCAACCCCTTCATGCGCATGGTGCTGCTGCAGAGCATCGACAGCCACTGGCGCGAGCACCTGGCGGCGCTGGACTACCTGCGCCAGGGCATCCACCTGCGCGGCTACGCGCAGAAGAATCCCAAGCAGGAGTACAAGCGCGAGGCCTTCGAGCTGTTCAGCCAGCTGCTGGACGTGGTCAAGATGGAGGTCACCCGCCTGCTGCTGACCGTGCGCATCCAGAGCCAGGAACAGGTGGCCCAGGCCGCCGAGGCGATCGAGGAAAGCGCCAGCCACGTGGCCAACGTCACCTACACCCATCCGAACGAGGACGGCAGCGTCAGCCAGGACACCGATCCGGCCACCCTCGCGGCCCAGGTGCCGCGTGTCGGCCGTAACGATCCGTGTCCCTGCGGCAGCGGCCAGAAGTACAAGAACTGCCACGGCAAGCTGAGTTGACATTCCATTACAAATGCAGCCCAAGGACCACCTATCCGAGGGGTGAGTAGAACTCCTCGCTTTCCCTATATTCGAGCGGTCAGGGGTCCGTGATGAGCGTCACCCCTCTCAACACATTTCGAGTGGAGGTTCTGATGAAATTGAACAAATCGCTGATCGCTGCTGTCATGGCGTTCGGATCGCTGGTGGCCGGACAGGCTTCTGCAACCACGACGGCCCTGGGGCCGATCGCCGTGGGTGTGCCCGTGCCGTTCGCTGGGGTCGCAAACGGTCCGTTCACCGACATCTTCACCTTTACCTTGCCGGCCAACGGGGGCTCGGGTTACAGCGTCACGGACTTCACGCTGCTGCCCCTGATGTTCAACACGGCGCTGGTGAACTTCTCGCTGGTCTCCAATGCCGACGGTATCGTCGGCTCCGCTGACGACCAAGTCGTCAAGTCGACCACGGCGGTGAATGGCGCTGACACGCTGTCGCTGACCTACGGCGCTTCGCCCGGCGGCAACTACTACCTGTCGGTGATGGGTATCACGTCCGGGTCGAGTGGGGGCATCTACAACGGGGCCATCAGCGTTGCCGCGCCGGCGCCGGTGCCGGAACCCGAAACCTGGGCGATGATGATCGCCGGTCTGGGTGCGGTGGGCTTTCTGGCTCGCCGTCGCAAGGCCTGAATCGGACGCCGGTTCGTCCGGCGTGTTCGACAGGGGCGGCTCAGGCCGCCCTTTGTCATTTCTGAGGCCCGCGGCCTTGCGCGCTGCGTGCAGGCCGTGGCGTTCGCTGGCGGGGGCGCGCAAGGGCTGGCAGGGTGGTGGCCACCTACAATCCGGCGCCATTCCTCCTTTGCCAAGGTCGTTCGACATGCCCGTGAATCTCCTGCCGCCCGATCCTGCCGACCTGTTCCCGGTCGCGGGGGTCCGCCTGGGCATCGCCAAGGCCGGCATCCGCAAGCCCAACCGGGCGGATCTGGTCGTGTTCGAGCTGGCGCAGGGCGCGTCGGTGGCCGGTGTGTTCACGCGCAACCGCTTCTGCGCCGCTCCGGTGCAGGTCTGCCGCGAGCATCTGGCCGGTGCACAGGCTTCCGGTCCGGGCATCCGGGCCATCGTCGTCAACACCGGCAACGCCAACGCGGGCACCGGTGCGGACGGTCTGGCCCGGGCGCGGCGCACCTGTGACGCGCTGGCCGCGCGGCTGGGCGTCTCGGCGCAGCAGGTGCTGCCCTTCTCCACCGGCGTGATCATGGAGACGCTGCCGGTCGACCGCATCGAGGCCGGCCTGCCGGCGGCGCTGGCCGACCTGGACGGGGCGCACTGGGCCGAGGCGGCGGCCGGCATCATGACCACGGACACCCTGCCCAAGGCCGCATCGCGGCGTCTGACGCTGGGCGGGCGCACGGTCACCGTCACCGGCATCAGCAAGGGTGCGGGGATGATTCGCCCGAACATGGCCACGATGCTGGGTTTCGTGGCCACCGACGCCGCGGTCGCGCCCGCGCTGCTGCAGGCGATGGTGCGCGAGGCGGCCGACGCCAGCTTCAACCGCATCACGATCGACGGCGACACCTCCACCAACGACTCCTTCGTGCTGGTCGCCACGCACCAGGCCGGCAACCCCGAGGTCGACGCGCTGGATTCGGCCGACGGCCGCGCGCTGCGCGAGGCCGTGGTCGCGGTGGCGCGCCAGCTGGCCCAGGCCATCGTGCGCGACGGCGAGGGCGCGACCAAGTTCATCGCCGTGCAGGTGGACGGTGGCCGCAACGAGGACGAGTGCCGGCTGGTCGCCTACGCGATCGCCCACTCGCCGCTGGTCAAGACGGCGTTCTTCGCCAGCGATCCCAACCTGGGCCGCATCCTTGCCGCGGTCGGCTACGCCGGCATCGACGACCTCGACCAGGGTCTGATCGACCTGTTCCTGGACGACGTGCACGTCGCCCGCCAGGGCGGGCGCCATCCGGACTACCAGGAGTCCGACGGCCAGCGGGTGATGAAGCAGTCCGAGATCACCGTGCGCGTGGACCTGCACCGCGGCGCCGCGTCGACCACGGTGTGGACCTGCGACCTGTCGCACGACTACGTCAGCATCAACGCCGACTACCGCAGCTGAGGCGGCGCAGGCCGGCGGCCGGTCGGCGGGGCGGGCACCCCCGCATGTCGGACCGGGTGCGTCACCGTCGACAATGTCCCCTGCGGCGCGGCCTCCACGAGAGGCGCGCGCCCAAGGGAGACCCGATTGACTGCAGAACAACACGCAGGCGGCATGGCGGGCCGCCTGGGGCGCTGGCTGGGGCTGGCGCCCGACGACTTGCTGCGCGATGCCGCGTTCCGCCGGCTTTGGCTGTCCACGCTGCTGGGCGCCCTGGGCGGCCAGGTCACGCTGCTGGCACTGCCGCTGACCGCCGCGCTCCTGCTGGGGGCCAGCCCGACCCAGATGGGACTGCTGACGGCGGCCGAGATCCTGCCTTTCGTGCTGTTCTCGCTGCCGGTCGGCGTCTGGCTGGACCGGGTACGCAAGCTGCCGGTCTACCTGGCCGGGGAACTGGCCATCGCGCTGGCCGTGGCCAGCGTGCCGCTGGCCTGGTGGGCCGGCTGGCTGGACATGGCGTGGCTGTACGCCGTCGGCTTCGTCGTCGGCACCGTCTACACCACGGCCGGCAGCGCGGCGCAGATCGTGCTGACCCAGGTGGTGCCGCGCGAGCGCCTGGTCGAGGCCCATGCGCGCAGCACGCTGGCCAGCGCCGGTGCGGAGGTGGCCGGGCCGGGGGCGGCCGGCCTGCTGATCCGCCTGCTGGGTGCGCCGGTGGCACTGCTGGTGGACGCGGCGATGCTGCTGGGCTCGGCACTGATCCTGCGCGGCCTGCGTGTGCGCGAGGCCTTGCCGCCGCCGGCTGCCACCCACTTCTGGCTCGAACTGCGGGCCGGGCTGGGCTTTGTGCGGCGGCAGCGCCTCCTGGTCGCGCTGGCGGCGGTGGTCGGCGGCTGGCAGCTGTGCCACAACGCGGTGCAGGGCGTGCTGATCCTGCACGCGGCGCGCGGGCTGGGGCTGGGCGAGCAGGCCATCGGCCTGTGCTACGTGGTGCTGGGCCTGGGCACGGTGTCCGCCAGCCTGGTCGGACACCGCATCAGCCAGCGCCTCGGCCCGGGGCCGACGCTGCTCCTGGGCTTCGCCAGCTGCGGCCTGGGCTGGGCGCTGCCGGCGCTGCTGCCCCAGGGCGCGGCGGGTGTCGCGGCGCTGGTGGCCCTGCTGGGGCTGACCGGTGTCGGTGGCGTGCTGGTCTATGTCAACTTCCTGGCGCTGCGCCAGGCGGTGACGCCGGCCGCCCTGCTGGGCCGCATGACGGCGACGATGCGCTGGCTGATCCTGCTGCCGGCCGCGCCCGGCGCGCTGCTGGGCGGCTGGATCGGCGAACGTGCCGGCCTGACCGCCACCCTGGGCGCCGCCGGCCTCACCGCCTTGCTGCTGGCCGTGCTGGGCTGGCGCATCCGCGCGCTGCGCGACCTGCGTGCACTGCCCGCCGACCAGGGCGAGCCGGCCGCCGCGGCGGCGGCCATGGCCGGCCCCGCGGCGCCGCCGCCGGGTTGAGCGTCGGCCGGGCTCAGCCGGCGGCCGGCGCGAAGCGGTCGACCGCGTCGGTGATCAGGCCGTCCACGCCCAAGTCCAGCAGGCGCTGCGCTTCGGCCGGCTCGTTGACCGTGTAGACCAGCGCACGCCAGCCGGCGTCGCGCAGCCGCTCCAGCAGCGCTGCGTCCATCAACCGGTGGTGGGTCACGACGGCATGCACGCCGACGGCCGCGGCGACGTCGAACCAGCCGTCCCACAGACTGTCCAGCAGCAGCGCGCGGGGCAGCTGCGGGGCGCTGTCGCGCGCGCCCCGCAGGGCCTCGGGGCGGAAGCTGCTGAGCAGGGGCGGCACCGCCGCGTCGGCCCACAGCCGGGCCGCGTGCCCGGCAACGACCTGGCCGGTCAGCGCCTCCAGTCCGGGGGTGGGCTTGATCTCGATGTTCAGCAGCAGGCCGTTGCCGCGCACGAAGGCGGCGATGGCGGCCAGCGTGGGCAGCGGCTCGCCGGCATGCAGGCGGCTGTGCCAGCTGCCGGCATCCAGCTGCGACAGCGCGGCCCAGGGCTGCTCGCCTGCCAGGCCCAGGCCGCTGCTGGTGCGCTCCAGCGTGGCGTCGTGCAGCAGAAAGGGCACGCCGTCGGCCGACAGCTTGACGTCGCATTCGAAGGCGCGGTAGCCGAAGGACGCGCCCAGGCGGAAGGCCGCCAGCGTGTTCTCCGGCGCCAGCTTGCCGGCGCCGCGGTGGGCGATCCAGCGCGGGTAGGGCCAGGCGGCGCTGGTCACGGCGCGTCTCCGGTGCCGCCCAGCCGGCGCCCGGTGTCGGCCGCGAACCAGTGCAGCTGCGCCGCCGGTGCGGCCAGGCGCACCGTCTCGCCGACTGGCGGCGCCGGCAGCGTGGCGTCGATGCGCACGGTGAAGCCGGCGCCGCCCAGGCGGCCGTGGACCAGGCGCTCGGCGCCCAGCATCTCCACCGTCTCCACCTGCAGTGGCCAGGCGCCCTCGGCCGCCAGCGCGGCGTGCTCCGGGCGCAGGCCCAGCGTCAGCGGGCCCTCGGCCGGCGCGGCGGCGGGCAGCGGCAGGCGCACGCCGCCGTCGCCACAGACGAAGTCCCGGCCCTGCACGCGGCCGGCCAGCAGGTTCATCGGCGGCGATCCGATGAAGCCGGCGACGAAGGTGCTGGCCGGGCGGCCGTACACCGCCTCGGGTGTGCCGATCTGCTCGACCCGGCCGCCGTTCATCACGATCATGCGCTGGGCCAGGGTCATCGCTTCCACCTGGTCGTGGGTGACGAACAGCGAGGTCACGCCCAGCTCGCGGTGCAGCTTCTGGATCTCCAGCCGGGTCTGGGCACGCAGCTTGGCGTCCAGGTTGGACAGCGGCTCGTCGAACAGGAAGGCCTGCGGCTGGCGCACGATGGCCCGGCCCATGGCCACGCGCTGGCGCTGGCCGCCGGACAGCTGGCGCGGCTTGCGCTCCAGCAGCGCTTCCAGCTCGAGGATGCGCGCGGCCTTGCGCACGCGGGCCTCGATCTCGGGCTTGGGCACCTTGGCGATCTTCAGCCCGTAGGCCATGTTGTCGAACACGCTCATGTGCGGGTAGAGCGCGTAGTTCTGGAACACCATCGCGATGTCGCGCTGCGCCGGTTCCAGCCGGTTGACGACGCGCCCGCCGATGGCGATCTCGCCGGCGCTGATCTCCTCCAGCCCAGCGACCATGCGCAGCAGCGTGCTCTTGCCGCAGCCGCTGGGGCCGACGATGACGATGAACTCGCCGTCGGCGATGTCGACGTCGACGCCGTGGATGACCTTGTTGGCCTTGGCCCCGTGGCCATAGACCTTCTCGACCTTGCGCAGTGCGATGGCGCCCATGTTTCAGCAGTTCTAGGTTGACCAAGCGAACGCCGCGGAGCCGGCTTTGCCGGGCTGCTGGCGCTGCCCCCTTGAGGGGGAGCGGCGCAGCCGCTTCGGGGGTGGGCTCATTTTTCCGTGTCGACCAGGCCCTTGACGAACCAGCGCTGCATCAGCAGCACCACCAGCGCCGGCGGCAGCATGGCCAGCATCGCGGTGGCCATCACGGCGTTCCATTCGGTGGCGGCGTCGCCGCCGGAGATCATGCGCTTGATGCCCATCACCACCGGGTACATGTCCTCGGTGGTGGTCACCAGCAGCGGCCACAGGTACTGGTTCCAGCCGTAGATGAACTGGATCACGAAGATCGCGGCGATCGAGGTCGACGACAGCGGCAGCAGCACGTCCTTGAAGAAGCGCAGCGGCCCGGCGCCGTCGATGCGCGCGGCCTCGACCAGCTCGTCCGGCACCGTCAGGAAGAACTGGCGGAACAGGAAGGTCGCGGTGGCCGAGGCGATCAAGGGCACCGTCAGGCCGGCATAGCTGTCCAGCAGCCCGAGGCCGGCGATGACCTGGTAGGTCGGCAGGATGCGCACCTCCACCGGCAGCATCAGCGTGATGAAGATCGACCAGAACACCAGCGAGCGGCCCGGAAAGCGGAAGTACACCACCGCGAAGGCCGACAGCAGCGAGATGGCGATCTTGCCCAGCGCGATGACCAGCGCGCTGACCAGGCTGACCGCCATCATCGGCGCCACCGGCGGCAGCATGCTGCCGTACTCGGTCTGGCCGCCGAACCAGGCCAGGCGGTAGCTGTTGATCAGGTTGTCGCCGGGCAGCAGCGACATCGGCACGTTCTGCACGATCTGCTGCGCCGTCTGCGTGCTGGCGACGAAGGTGATGTAGACCGGGAAGGCGACGATCAGCACGCCCAGCACCAGCACCAGGTGCGACAGCGTGTTGGCCCAGGGGCGGTTCTCGACCATCAGTAGTTCACCCGGCGCTCGACGTAGCGGAACTGCACCACGGTCAGCGCGATCACGATCGCCATCAGCACCACCGACTGCGCGGCCGAGCCGCCCAGGTCCATGGCCTTGAAGCCGTCGAAGTAGACCTTGTAGACCAGGATCGCCGTCTCCTTGCCCGGCCCGCCCGAGGTCGCGGCATCGACGATGGCGAAGGTGTCGAAGAAGGCGTAGACGATGTTGATGACCAGAAGGAAGAAGGTGGTGGGCGTCAGCAGCGGCAGCTGCACCGACCAGAAGCGCCGCCAGGGTCCGGCGCCGTCGATGGCCGCGGCCTCGATCAGGCTCTTGGGAATGCTCTGCAGGCCGGCCAGGAAGAACAGGAAGTTGTAGGACACCTGCTTCCACACCGCGGCCAGCACGATCAGCACCATTGCGTGCGTGCCGTCGAGCAGGTGGTTCCAGTCGATGCCCATGGCGCGCAGCCCGTGGCTGACCACGCCGATCGACGGCGCGAACATGAACAGCCACAGCACCCCGGCCACCGACGGCGCCACGGCGTAGGGCCAGATCAGCAGCGTGCGGTACAGCAGGGCGCCGCGCACCACGCGGTCGGCCATCACCGCCAGCGTCAGCGACGCCAGCAGGCCCAGGCCGGCCACCAGCACCGAGAACACCGCGGTGGTCCTGAACGAGGCGACGTAGGTCTCGTCGGCGAACAGGGTGCGGAAGTTCTCCAGGCCGACGAACTCGCGGCTGGCGCCGAAGGCGTCCTCGCGCAGCACGCTCTGCATCAGCGCCTGGCCGGCCGGCCAGAAGAAGAACACGGCCACGATGACCAGCTGCGGGGCCACCAGCAGCCAGGGCAGCCACCAGCTCTTGAAGCGGACGCGCTTTTCGACAGCCAAGATGTGGAACGGTTGGGCTTGAGCGCCCCTCCCCGCACGGCGGGGAGGGGTTGGGGAGGGGTGCCGTCAGGACGGCCACATGGCAAGCAAGTCCGTCAGGACTTGTTTGCCTTCTCGAACTTCTCCAGCTCGGCGTCGCCGCGCTTCTTGATCGCCTCCAGCCCGTCCTTGGCGCTCTTCTTGCCGGCCCAGACCTGCTCCAGCTCCTCGTCGATGATGGTGCGGATCTGCACGAAGTTGCCCAGGCGGATGCCGCGCGACTTGTCAGTGGTCTTGCGGATCATCTGGTTGACGCTGACGTCGGTGCCCGGGTTGGCCTTGTAGAAGCCGGCGTCCTCGGTCCGCTTGAAGGCTGCGGTGGTGATCGGCAGGTAGCCGGTGTCCTGGTGGCTCTTGGCCTGCACCTGCGGCTCGGACAGGTACTTGAAGAACTCGGCCACGCCCTTGTACTCCTCGGGCTTCTTGCCGGCCATCACCCACAGGCTGGCGCCGCCAATCACCGTGTTCTGCGGCGCGCCGGTGACGTCGGGGTAGTAGGGCAGGGTGCCGATGCCGCCCTGGAACTTGGCATTGCGCTTGACCGCGCCGTACATCGCCGAGGTGCCGGTGGCCATTGCGCACTCGCCCGAGACGAAGGTGGCGTCGGCCGAGTTGTTGCGGCCCTTGTAGACGAACAGGCCCTGCTGCGCCATGTTGGCCAGGTTCTCGATGTGGCGCTGGTGCAGCGGCGTGTTGATGGCCAGGCGGGTGTTCAGGCCGTTGAAGCCGTTGCGCTGGGTGGCGAACTCGACGTTGTGCCAGGCCGAGAAGCTCTCCAGCTGGGTCCAGCTCTGCCAGCTGGTGGTGAACGGGCACTTGTGGCCGCTGGCCTTGAGCTTGGCGGCGGCCAGCGCCACCTCGGGCCAGGTCGCCGGCGGCTTGCTGGCGTCCAGGCCGGCGGCCTTGAAGGCGTCCTTGTTGTAGTGCAGCACCGTGGTCGAGCTGTTGAACGGCAGGCTCAGCATCTGGCCGTTCGGCGCCGTGTAGTAGCCGGCCACCGCGGGCACGTAGACCTTGGGGTCGAACTCGACGCCGGCCTTCTTCATCACCTCGGACACCGGCACGATGGCGCCCTTGCTGGCCATCATCGTCGCGGTGCCGACCTCGAACACCTGCAGCACGTGCGGCGCATTGCCGGCACGGTGCGCGGCGATCGCGGCGGCGAAGCTCTCGGGGTAGGTGCCCTTGAACACCGGCGTCACCTTGTAGGCGCTCTGCTTGGCGTTGAAGTCCTTGGCCAGGCCGTTGACCCATTCGCCGAGCTGGCCGCTCATCGAATGCCACCAGAAGATCTCGGTCTGGGCGTGGGCGGGCAGGGCGGTCAGGGCGGCGGCGGCCAGGGTGGCGGCCTGCAGTTTCAGTTTCATGTCGGCTCCGTGTGGGCGGTTCGAACCAGGGGCGGGATTGTGTCCAGCGCCTGTGACAGCCGCGTTTATGTCGCAGCCGCAGGCCCGCGCCCAGCCGGAGAAACCCGCCGCGCCGTGCGGGCCCCGGCCGGCGGCCTCCGGCGCGCGCCTGCTGCACTGCGATAATCCCGGGCCCAGGGCCACGTCAGCGCGCCCTGAACCTCCTGCCCACGGCGCACGCCGGCTCCATGAACGCACCGCACGCCCTCCCCGCCCTGGCCGACGCCGCCGCTCCGGCCGCCGACGCCCCCCGCCTGCGCGAGATCCCGTACAACTACACCTCGTTCTCCGACCGGGAGATCGTGCTGCGGTTGCTGGGCGCGCGGGCCTGGGCGCTGCTGGACAAGCTGCGGGTGGAACGGCGCACCGGCCGCTCGGCGCGCATGCTCTACGAGGTGCTGGGCGACATCTGGGTGGTGCAGCGCAACCCCTACCTGGAAGACGACCTGCTGGACAACCCCAAGCGCCGGCAGCTGCTGATCGACGCGCTGGCGCACCGGCTCAACGAGGTGGCCGCCCGCCGCACCCCGGCGGCCGACCCGGTGCGCGACGCCCACGTGGGCGAGCTGCTGGAGATGGCGCGCGCCGCGGTGCAGCGCTTCGCCGCCCACTTCAGCACCGTGGCCGACCTGCGCCAGCGCGCGCGCCGCACGCTGGGCCGGGCCACCGCTAAGGACAACATCAAGTTCGACGGGCTGTCGCGGGTCTCGCACGTCACCGACGCCACCGACTGGCGCGTCGAATACCCCTTCGTCGTGCTGACGCCCGACACCGAGGCCGAGATGGCCGCCCTGGTGGCCGGCTGCGTCGAGCTGGGGCTGACCATCATCCCGCGCGGCGGCGGCACCGGCTACACCGGCGGCGCCGTGCCGCTGACCTGGAAGAGCGCGGTCATCAACACCGAGAAGCTCGAGCAGATGACCGAGGTCGAGTTCGTCGACCTGCCGGGTGTGGCGCACAAGGTGCCGACGATCTGGACCGGTGCCGGCGTGGTCACCCAGCGCGTGGCCGACGCCGCCGAGCGCGCCGGCCATGTCTTCGCGGTCGACCCGACCAGCGCCGAGGCCAGCTGCGTCGGCGGCAACATCGCGATGAACGCCGGCGGCAAGAAGGCCGTGCTGTGGGGCACCGCGCTGGACAACCTGGCCAGCTGGAGGATGGTGACGCCCCAGGCCAAGTGGCTGGAGGTGCTGCGCCTGGACCACAACCTGGGCAAGATCCACGACGTGGCCACCGCGCGCTTCGAGCTGCGCTGGTACGACGCCAGCGGCAAGGTGCTGGAGAAGACCGAGCGCCTGGACATCCCCGGGGGCGTGTTCCGCAAGGAGGGCCTGGGCAAGGACGTCACCGACAAGTTCCTCGCCGGCCTGCCCGGCATCCAGAAGGAAGGCTGCGACGGCCTGATCACCAGCGCGCGCTGGGTGGTGCACAAGATGCCGGCGCACGTGCGCACGGTGTGCCTGGAGTTCTTCGGCAACCCGATCCAGGCCGTGCCCTCGATCGTCGAGATCAAGAACTTCCTGTTCGAGGACCAGAAGCGCGGCGGCGCCATCCTGGCCGGCCTGGAGCACCTGGACGACCGCTACCTGCGCGCGGTGGGCTACACCACCAAGAGCAAGCGCGGCACCCTGCCCAAGATGGTGCTGATCGGCGACATCGTCGGCGACGACCCCGACGCCGTGGCCCGGGCCACCAGCGAGGTGGTGCGCATCGCCAACAGCCGCTCGGGCGAGGGCTTCATCGCCGTCAGCGCCGACGCGCGCAAGAAGTTCTGGCTGGACCGCAAGCGCACCGCCGCCATCGCCCGCCACACCAACGCCTTCAAGGTCAACGAGGACGTGGTGATCCCGCTGGAGCGCATGGGCGAGTACACGCTGGGCATCGAGCGCATCAACATCGAGCTGAGCCTGCGCAACAAGCTGGAGCTGCTGGACCGGCTGGAGGCCTTCCTGGCCGCCGGCAACCTGCCGCTGGGCCAGGCCGACGACGCCAGCGCGCTGCCCAGCGCCGAGCTGCTGGAAGACCGGGTGCAGGCCGCGCTGGCCGAGATCCGCGAGGTGCGCGCCCAGTGGCGCCACTGGCTGCAGAACCTGGACGTGGCGCCGCTGCCGGACGGCGGCGAGGGCGGCCGCAGCTTCTTCGAGCAGCTGCAGGACCACAGCCTGCGCGCCAGCTGGAAGACCCAGGTGCTCAAGCCGCTGCAAGGCCTGTTCGCCGGCGCGGCCTTCGAGCCCATCGTGGCCGGGCTCAAGCGCATCCACCAGGAGGTGCTGCGCGGTCGCACCTGGGTGGCGCTGCACATGCATGCCGGCGACGGCAATGTGCACACCAACATCCCGGTCAACAGCGACAACTACGCGATGCTGCAGACCGCCCACGAGGCGGTGGCCCGCATCATGGCGCTGGCGCGCAGCCTGGGCGGGGTGATCTCGGGCGAGCACGGCATCGGCATCACCAAGCTGGAGTTCCTCAGCGACAGCGAGATCGGCAGCTTCGCCGACTACAAGGCCCGCATCGACCCCGAGGGCCGCTTCAACAAGGGCAAGCTGCTGCGCGGCGACGCGCTGGCCCGCCTGGGCGCCGACGTGCACGCGGCCGACCTCAGCCACGCCTACACGCCCAGCTTCGGGCTGATGGGCCACGAGTCGCTGATCATGCAGCGCAGCGACATCGGGGCGATCAGCGAGAGCATCAAGGACTGCCTGCGCTGCGGCAAGTGCAAGCCGGTGTGCGCCACCCACGTGCCGCGCGCCAACCTGCTGTACAGCCCGCGCAACAAGATCCTGGCCACCTCGCTGCTGATCGAGGCCTTCCTCTACGAGGAGCAGACGCGCCGCGGCATCAGCCTGGCGCACTGGGAGGAGTTCGAGGACGTGGCCGACCACTGCACGGTCTGCCACAAGTGCCTCACGCCCTGCCCGGTGAAGATCGACTTCGGCGACGTCACCATGGCCATGCGCAACCTGCTGCGCAAGATGGGCCAGAAGAGCTTCCGCCCCGGCAACGCCGCGGCCATGCTGATGCTCAACGCCACCAACCCGCAGACCATCAAGCTGATGCGCAGCGCGATGGTCGACGTCGGCTTCAAGGCCCAGCGCCTGGCCAACGACGTGTTCAAGCTGGCCGCGCGCAAGCAGACCGGCGCGCCGCCGGCCACGGTGGGCATGGCGCCGGTGCGCGAGCAGGTGATCCACTTCATCAACAAGAAGCTGCCCGGCGGCCTGCCCAAGAAGACCGCCCGCGCGCTGCTGGACATCGAGGACCGCGACTACGTCCCGATCATCCGCAACCCGGCCGCCACCACGGCCGACAGCGAGGCGGTGTTCTACTTCCCCGGCTGCGGCTCGGAGCGCCTGTTCAGCCAGGTCGGTCTGGCCACCCAGGCCATGCTGTGGCACGCCGGCGTGCAGACGGTGCTGCCGCCCGGCTACCTGTGCTGCGGCTACCCGCAGCGCGGCTCGGGCCAGCAGGACAAGGCCGAGAAGATGATCACCGACAACCGGGTGCTGTTCCACCGCGTGGCCAACACGCTGAACTACCTGGACATCAAGACCGTGGTGGTCTCCTGCGGCACCTGCTACGACCAGCTGCAGGGCTACCACTTCGAGGACATCTTCCCCGGCTGCCGCATCGTCGACATCCACGAGTACCTGCTGGAAAAGGGCATCACCCTGCCCGGCGCCGGCGATGCCAACGCCGCCGGCTACCTCTACCACGACCCCTGCCACAGCCCGATGAAGCAGCAGGAGCCGATGAAGACGGTCAAGGCCCTGGTCGGCGCCAACGTGCTCAAGAGCGAGCGCTGCTGCGGCGAGAGCGGCACGCTGGGCGTCACCCGCCCGGACATCGCCACCCAGGTCCGCTTCCGCAAGGAAGAGGAGATCCGCAAGGGCGAGGCCGCGCTGCGCGCCGCGGGCAGCGTGGCGCCCGGCGCCAACGTGAAGATCCTCACCAGCTGCCCCAGCTGCCTGCAGGGCCTGACGCGCTACCAGGACGACGCCGCCACCGGCCTGCTGGAGGCCGACTACATCGTCGTCGAGATGGCGCGCCAGATCCTGGGCGAGACCTGGCTGCAGGACTACGTCGGCCGGGCCAACGCCGGCGGCATCGAGCGGGTGCTGGTCTGACATCGGCCCGGGGGCTGGCCTACACTTTCGGCCCGCCCCTGTCACCCACGCGCCGCCGCCCCATGCCCACGCCCCCCACGCCCCAGCCCACCGCCCTGACGCTGCACCAGGCCTCGCGCGTGCTCGAGGTCGGCTTCGACGACGGCGCGGTGTTCCGCATCCCCTTCGAGCTGATGCGCGTCTACTCGCCCTCGGCCGAGGTGCAGGGCCACGGCCCCGGCCAGGAGACGCTGCAGACCGGCAAGCGCCAGGTGCTGGTCACGGACGTGCAGATGGTCGGCCACTACGCCCTGCAGCCCACCTTCGACGACGGCCACGACAGCGGCCTGTTCACCTGGGCCTACCTGTACGAGCTGGGCCGCGACCAGGCCGCGCTGTGGCAGCAGTACGAGCAGCGCCTGGCCGACGCCGGTCTGGACCGCGACGCGCCGATGCCCGACAAGGCCGGTGGCGCCTGCGGCCACCACCACTGACCTCCCCTTCCCCGAGACCCGGCACCGCACCATGGCCCAGACCCATTTCGGCTTCTCCTCCGTCGACGAATCCGAGAAGGCCGGCCGCGTGCGCGGCGTGTTCGATTCGGTGGCCAAGCGCTATGACATCATGAACGACGTGATGTCCATGGGCCTGCACCGCGCCTGGAAGGCCTACACCGTGGCGGTGGCCAACCTGCGCGAGGGCGACCGGGTGCTGGACATCGCCGGCGGCACCGGTGACCTGGCCCGTGCCTTCGCCCGCAAGGTGGGCGAGCGCGGCCTGGTGCTGCACACCGACATCAACGAGGCCATGCTGCGCACCGGCCGCGACCGCCTGCTCGACGAGGGCCTGGTGCTGCCGACCCTGGTCTGCGACGCCGAGAAGCTGCCCTACAAGAGCGGCGCCTTCGATCTGGTCAGCGTGGCCTTCGGCCTGCGCAACATGACGCACAAGGACGTGGCGCTGGCCGAGATGTGCCGCGTGCTGCGCCCGGGCGGGCGCCTGCTGGTGCTGGAGTTCAGCCAGGTCGCCGAGCCGCTGCGCAAGCCCTACGACTGGTACTCGCTGAACGTGCTGCCGCTGATGGGCAAGCTCATCGCCAACGACGCCGACAGCTACCGCTACCTGGCCGAGTCGATCCGCATGCACCCGCCCCAGGCCGAGCTCAAGGCCATGATGAAGGCCGCCGGCTTCGGCCACGTCGACGTGCACAACCTCACGGCCGGCGTCGTCGCCCTGCACGTCGGCATCAAGTGCTGAGGCGCGGCGGCGCCGGCCGGCTGCGCACTGCATCACGCCACCTCGTGGCGGCGCGGCCGGCAGCCCCCTCGCTTGAAGGCGGGCCGTCGCGGGGCCGTCACTCTTCGACATTACACTTCGCCGTCCATTCGTGACATCCCGGGCTGCACGTCAGGGATGTCCCAGCCCACGCCGGGCCCGAGGCAGGAGTTACCCAGAACATGACGACGCAGTTCCAGTCCTCCCAGCAGCTCAAGCGCCATGGCGCGCTGCGCATCGGCCTCGTGGCCCTGGCCGCCTCGGCGGCCCTGCTCGCCGGCTGCGGTGACAAGAAGGAGAAGGCTGCCAGCCAGACGGCTGCCAAGGTCAACAAGGCCGAGGTCACCGTCCACCAGATCAACTTCGTGCTGCAGCAGCAGCGCGGCCTGCGCCCCGAGCAGGCGGATGCGGCGAGCAAGCAGATCCTGGAGCGCCTGATCGACCAGGAGCTGGCCCTGCAGAAGGCCGATGACCTGAAGGTCGACCGCGACCCGCGCGTGGTGCAGCAGCTGGAGGCCGCGCGGCGCGAGATCATCGCCCGGGCCTACCTGGAGAAGGTCGGTGAGGCGGCGCCCAAGCCCACGCCCGAGGAAATCCAGAAGTACTACGACGAGAAGCCCGCGCTGTTCAAGGAACGCCGGATCTACCAGATCCAGGAACTCGCCATCGAGGCCAAGCCCGAGCAGGTGCCGCAGTTGCGCGAGAAGCTGGCCGCGGCCAAGAGCATCGGCGACTTCACCGAGTTCCTCAAGGCCAACGAGTTCAAGTTCGCCGGCAACCAGGCTGTGCGGGCCGCCGAGCAGCTGCCGCTGCAGAGCCTGGACGCCTTTGCCAAGATGCGCGACGGCCAGGCCGTGCTGAACCAGGGCCCCAACGGCGTGCAGGTGGTGGTGCTGGCCGGCTCGCGCAGCCAGCCCGTCACGCTGGAGCAGGCCAAGCCCGCGATCGAGCAGTTCCTGCTCAACGAGCGCAAGCGCAAGCTGATCGAGGAAGACGTCAAGAAGATGCGCGGCGAAGCCAAGATCGAGTACGTCGGCAAGTTCGCCGAGGGCGCCAAGGGCGCTGCCGCGGCGCCGGCCACCCCGGCTGCGCCGGCGGCACCGGTGCCTGCCTCGGCGCCGGCCGAGGCCGCCAGCGGCGGCCTGAGCGCCACCGACATCAGCAAAGGCATGGGGCTGAAGTGATGAACCGCGTCGCCTCCTCCCGCAAGACCCTGGCGCAGCGCCTGGCGCCGCTGGGTTATGCCGCCCTCGTGATGGGCTTCTGCCTGGGTTGCGGCGGCATCAGCACTGCGCGCGCGCAGGCCCCGGCCGCCGCGGCCGGCCCTGCCGCCGAGTACCGCCTGGGCTCGGGCGACGTGGTGCGCATCAACGTCTACCAGAACCCCGACCTGACGCTGGAGACCCGCGTCACCGAGGCCGGCGTCATCAGCTACCCGCTGCTGGGCAGCATCCGCCTGGGCGGGCTGACCGTCACGGCGGCCGAGAAGCTGATCGCCGACGGGCTGCGCAGCGGCAACTTCGTCAAGCAGCCGCAGGTCACGCTCGTCGTCACCCAGGTGCGCGGCAACCAGGCCAGCGTGCTGGGCCAGGTCAACCGCCCGGGCCGCTACCCGATCGAGGTGGCCGACATGCGGCTGACCGACCTGCTGGCCATGGCCGGCGGCACGGCGGCCAACGGCGCCGACCTGATCGTCGTCACCGGCACGCGCAACGGCCAGCCGTTCCGCCTGGAGGTGGACCTGCCCACCGTGTTCGCGGCCGGCGGCAAGGACAAGGACCTGCTGATCCTGAACGGCGACACCGTCTGGGTCGACCGCCAGCCCCTGGTCTACATCTACGGCGAGGTGCAGCGCCCCGGCCCGATGCGGCTGGAGCGCGGCATGACGCTGATGCAGAGCCTGGCCACCGGCGGTGGCCTGACCCAGCGCGGCACCGAGAAGGGCATCCGCGTGCACCGCAAGGGCGCCGACGGCAAGGTGCAGGTCATCACGCCGGGCATGGACGACAAGATGCAGGACGGCGACGTGGTCTATGTCCGCGAATCGCTGTTCTGACGCCACGACCACGTTGTTGGGGAAGCCTGCATGAGCTTTGCACAGTTCCTGTCGATCCTGCGTGCGCGCAAATGGGCCGCGCTGCTGGTATTCGTCCTGGTGGTGGCCACCACGGTTGTCGTCAGCCTGCTGCTGCCCAAGCAGTACCTGGGCACGGCCAGCGTGGTGGTCGACGTCAAGCCCGACCCGGTGTCGGCGATGATGAACCCGGGCATGGCCTCGCCGGCCTTCATGGCCACGCAGGTCGACATCCTGACCAGCGACCGCGTCGCGCTGCGCGTCATCCGTGACCTGAAGCTGGCCGACAGCCCGCAGATCCGCGAGCAGTGGCAGACCGAGGCCCAGGGCAAGGGCACCATCGAGCAGTGGCTGACCGATACGCTGCACCGGGGCCTGGACGTGAGGCCCTCGCGCGAAAGCAACGTCATCACCATCAACTACAAGTCGCCCGATCCGCGCTTTGCCGCCGGCCTGGCCAACGCCTTCGCGCAGGCCTACATCGCCACCACGCTGGAACTGCGCGTCGATCCGGCCAAGCAGTTCACCAACTTCTTCGCGGCACAGTCCAAGGACGCGCGTGACGCGCTGGAACGCGCGCAGAGCAAGCTGTCGGCCTTCCAGCGCGCCAAGGGCATCATCGCCACCGACGAGCGGCTGGACGTGGAAAACGCGCGGCTGAACGAGCTGTCGAGCCAGCTGGTGCAGATCCAGGCCATCGCCTCCGAGTCGGGCAGCCGCCAGGCCGCGGCCCAGGGCAGCCAGGGGGACCGGGTGCAGGAAGTGCTCAGCAACCCGCTGATCTCGGGGCTGAAGGCCGACCTGTCCCGCAACGAGGCGCGCCTGCAGGAGCTCAACGCCAAGTTCGGCGACAACCACCCCCAGGTGATCGAGGCCAAGGCCAACATCGCCGAGCTGCGCGCGCGCATCGATGGCGAGATCCGCCGCGTCACCAGTGGCGTGGGCGTGACCAACACCATCAACAAGCAGCGCGAAGCCCAGGTGCGCCGCGAGCTGGAGGCCCAGCGCGCCAAGGTGCTGCAGATGAAGGCGGTGCGTGACGAGGGTCAGGTGCTGGTGCGCGAGGTGGAAAGCGCCCAGCGTGCCTACGACAACCTGATGGCCCGCCTGAACCAGACCGCGCTCGAATCGCAGTCCACTCAGAGCTATGCCAACGTGCTGACGCAGGCGCAGCCCCCGTCCGAGCACGCCAGCCCCAAGCTGGTGCTCAACACTGCGCTGGCGGTGTTCCTGGGCGCCTTGCTGGCTGTGGGCGTGGCCCTGCTGTTGGAGCTCAGCGACCGCCGCGTGCGTGCGCCCGAGGACGTGGTGGCCGCGCTCGGCCTGCCGGTGCTGGGCGTGCTGCCCAAGCCGGGGGCCAAGCGCTTCAGCGCGGGCCGCCACGCCCTGCTCCAGCAACAACGCGTGATCGGCCTGCCCGCCCCGGCGGCCGGCAAGTCCGCCTGATCGCGATCGGACCCAGCATGGCCAAGTTCAAGGATTCCAGCATGCACGCCGGCGAAGGCGCCACCGCGGTGGCCGACGAGGGCCCCGCCGTGGCCGACCGCTCCATCGGCTCGATCATTGCCGAGACGCGCAACCTCAGCGCCGAGCAGGTGGAGAAGGTGCTGCGCCACCAGCGCGAGAAGGGCATCCGTTTCGGCGAGGCCGCGATCGCGCTGGGCTATGCCAGCACCGACGACGTGCTGTTCGCGCTGAGCCAGCAGTTCCACTACCCCTACGCCGCCGAAGAGCGCCGCAAGGCCAGCCCCGAGCTGGTGGCGCTGAACCAGCCCTTCGGCGTGCAGGCCGAAAGTTTCCGCGCCATCCGCAGCCAGATCATGATGCGGCTGTTCAACGAGGGGCAGGACCGGCGCGCGATCGCCGTGGTCAGCCCCGACGCGGGCGACGGCAAGACCTTCTTCGCCGCCAACCTGGCGGTGGCCCTGGCGCAGTTGGGCGGCCGCACGCTGCTGGTCGACGCCGACCTGCGCGGCCCGCGCCAGCACGCCGTCTTCGGCATCAGCAACGACGCCGGCCTGTCGGGCATCCTGAGCGGCCGCGCCGAGGCCAAGGTCATCCAGCAGGTGCCCGGCGTGCCCAGCCTGTTCGTGCTGCCGGTGGGCATCACCCCGCCCAACCCGCTGGAACTGGTCGAGCGGCCGGCCTTCGGCCTGCTGGTGCGCGAGCTGCTGAGCAAGTTCGACCACGTGGTGGTCGACACGCCCGCCGCCCAGTACGGCAGCGACAGCGCCGTGATCGCCGCGCGCTGCGGCGCCGCCCTGGTGGTGGCGCGCAAGCACAAGGCCCAGGTCGAGAGCCTGCAGAGCCTGGTGGCCGATCTGGCGGAAACCCCGGCGGTGGTGGCCGGGGTGGTGTTCAACGAGTTCTGACCGTGGCTGTGGCGCACGAAGGCCGCGCCGGGGCCGCGTCCGGCCCGCGTGCGCCGCTCTGGCCCGAGGGCGTCGACCGCGTCGCCCTGCTGCTGCTGCTCGGCGGCTTCGCCCTGCTCTACGGCCCCGCCTACCTCGAGCTTGCGCGAACCGTCTGGGCGACGGACGAGCAGGGGCACGGGCCGATCATCTTCGCGGTCAGTCTCTGGCTGCTTTACCACAAGCGGCATGAACTGGCCGCGTTGCCGACCCGGCCGCTGCCCTGGCTGGGTTGGCCGCTGCTGGTCTGCTGCCTGGCGCTGTATGCCCTGGGGCGGTCTCAGGACATCCTGATGTTCGCCGTCGGCTCGAAGATCGGCTTCCTGGCCGCCCTGTTCCTGCTGTTCCATGGCGCGCGGGGGCTCAGGTTGGTCTGGTTCCCCTTGTTCTTCATGCTGTTCATGGTGCCGCTGCCCGAAGCCCTGGTGGCCGCCGTGACCGGACCGCTGAAGTCCGCCGTGTCGGCCGTGGCCAGCAGCCTGCTCTACACGATTGGTTACCCGGTCGGGCGCAGCGGCGTCATCATGACCGTCGGTCCCTACCAGCTGCTCGTCGCCGACGCCTGTGCCGGACTGAACAGCATGTTCACGCTCGAAGCCCTGGGCATGCTCTACATGAACCTGATGCGCTACACCAACCCGGTGCGCAACGTCGTCCTGGCCCTGCTGCTCGTGCCCACTGCCTTCGTCGCCAACATCGTTCGCGTGATGATCCTGGTGCTGGTCACCTACCATTTCGGCGACGAGGCCGGCCAGGGCTTCGTGCATGGCTTCGCCGGCATGGTCCTGTTCATGGTCGCGCTCGTGCTGATGCTGCTGCTGGACAAGCTGCTGGGGCTGGTGCTCCCGCCGCACCGGAGCGCGCGATGACCGCCGTTCGGCTCCGCGCCCTGCTGGTGCTGCTGCTCGCGGCGGCCGCCTTCTTCTCGGCCCGCGCCTGGCGGCCCACGGTCCACCTGTCCGACCAGCGCGCCCGGGTTGAGCTGGAGGCGATCTTTCCGAAGCAGTTCGCCGGCTGGCAGGTCGACGAGCGCATGCCGGTGCAGCTGGTGTCGCCCGACCAGCAGGCCCTGCTCAACAAGATCTACAACCAGACGCTGAGCCGGACCTACGTCAATGCCGCGGGCGAACGGGTGATGCTGTCCGTCGCCTACGGTGGCGACCAGTCGGACGCCACACGTACCCACCGCCCCGAGGTCTGCTACCCCGCGCAGGGCTTCCAGCTGCTGCGCCAGCGCGAGGGCCGCGTCGCCCTGGCGGGTGGGCCCTTGCCGGTCCGGCAGCTGCTCGCCAAGCAAGGGGGGCGCGTCGAGCCGCTGTCCTACTGGGTCATCGTCGGCGAAGAGGTCGCGCTCAGCGGCACCGAGCAGAAGCTGGCGCAGCTGCGCTACAGCGTGCGTGGCCTGATTCCCGACGGCATGCTGCTGCGGGTGTCGACCATCGATGCCGACGCCGGCCATGCCTGGGGTGTCCAGGCGGCCTTCGTGCAACAGCTCGCCGCAGCCGTGGCACCGCAGTGGCGCGCCCGGCTGTTCGGCCAGGGGGCCTCGTGACGCTGCGCGTCGCTCCACCCGTCGGCTTGGCGTCCGCCGGCGCCCGTATCCTGCCGGCCTTGCTGCTGGTCGGGGTGCTGGTGCTCGGATCGCTGCTGGTCGGCGGCGGCGTCGCGCTGGTCGGCGCCCCGTTCGCCGCGCTGGTGGCCGGCCTGGTGCTGGGCGGCGTCGCCCTGTTCATGCCCCTGCAGGGCATGCTGTGGGCCCAGTTCGTCCTCACCTTCGTCGTCGTCGGTGCGGCGCAGTACTTCGGGGGCGTCAACAAGGCCTTCTGGGCGCCTTACCTGCTCGGCGTCGTGCTCTGGCTGCGCCTGCCCATGGAGCGCTACCGCGCCAGCACCGGGCTGGCACGGCAGCGCGCCGGGGGCGCCGGTGCGCCGGATGCGGCGCTGTTCGCCGTGCTCGTCGGGCTGTACTTCCTGTTCATCATCGTCTCCACGGTGATGAACCTGTCGCCCTGGCTGCAGGTCTTCGTCAGCAGCAAGGAGTACCTGTTTCTCTGGTCCGTCTGCTTCCTGATCGCCTCGGGCTTTGCGGGCGCCGGCTTTGAGCGCCGTGTCTGGCTGGCCTTGCTCTGGCTGGCGCCGCTGCAGGTGCCGGTGGTGCTCTACCAGCGCTTCGTCGTCGCGCCCGGCCGCCGCGGTCTGTCGGCCTGGGACGCTGTCGTGGGCCTGTTCGGCGGCGATCCCGAGGGCGGCGGCGCCAGCGCCGCGATGGCCTTCTTCGTGATGTTCTGCGCCCTGCTGGCACTGTCGCTGTGGCGGGCCAGGCAGCTGCGCCTGCGCTACGCCGTGGTCGTCGTGCTCAGTGCCCTGCTGTGCATCGTGTTCGCCGAGGTCAAGGCGGTGATCCTGCTGCTGCCCCTGACCATCGCGATGCTGTTCCGGCGCGAGCTGCTGCGCCGGCCCGTGCAGGCGCTGGCCTTCATGCTGGGTGCCGTGGCGCTGTCCGGCGCCCTGGTGTTCGCCTACCAGACGCAGTTCGCCAGCGAGCGCTCCAGCGCCGGGCGTTCGGTCGAGGCCTACGTACAGCAGATGTTCGACCGCGCCTCCGATACCGACTACTACGAGCGCGGCCGGGCCAAGATGAACCGCACGACGGCCCTGGTCTACTGGTGGCAGAACCACGACCTGAGCGAGCCCGTCCGGCTGTTCCTCGGCGACGGCATCGGCGCGACCCGCGTGGGCATGATGGCGGTGGGCGAGACCGCACGCCGCCACGCCTACCGGCTCGACACCAGCAGCGCGACCCAGCTGCTGTGGGAGACCGGCGTGCTGGGCCTGCTGGCGGTGGCCGCGGCCCTGCTGGCCGGCGCGCGGATGGCCGGGCTGGCCTCGCGCGATCCGCGGCTGTCGCCGTTCCAGCGCGCCGTGGCCGCCGCCGCGCAGCCGATGCTGGTGGTCACCGTGCTGGGCCTGGCCTACAACACCGACTTCATGGGCACGCCGCCGTCGCAGCTGCTGGCGATGCTGGTGCTGGGTTACCTGTACCGCCTGCGCCGGCTGGGTGCGGCGTCGCCGGCCGTCCCTACAGCGCATGTCGGCGGCTGAGGCCCTCGCCCCGCGGCTGAGCATTGCGATCAAGTGCTTCAACGAGGAGCACAAGATCGCTGCGGCCATCGCATCGGCGCTGGCCGGCGGGGCCGGGTGCGGCGTGCCCTTCGAGGTCGTGGTGGCCGACTCCTGCTCCACCGACGGCACCGCGGACGTCGCCCGTCGCTATCCGGTCCGGGTGGTGCAGCTGGCCGAGGGGGCTGACCGCGGCTGCGGCGTCGGCACCGAACTCGCCTATGCCCACAGCCGCGGCGACTTCGTCTTCCTGATGGACGGCGACATGCAGCTCGAGCCCGGTTTCCTCGCGGCGGCCATGGCCCGCCTGCAGGCCGACCCGGGGCTGGCCGGGGTGGCCGGTCTGCTGCACGACGAGCGCATCCGTAACGCGGTTGACCGCCTGCGGCGCAACAACCGGCCCTCGGCGACACCGGGGCCGGCGGCCCACCTGGGCGGCGGCGGGCTCTACCGGCGCGAGGCCATCGACGCGGTCGGCGGCCATGCCGCGGACCGCAACCTCAAGGGCTACGAGGAGGCCGAACTCGGCATGCGGCTGCGAGCGGCCGGCTGGCGGCTCGAGCGGCTGGCCCTGCCCGGTGTGCGCCACACCGGCCACGACCTGGGCACCTGGGCCCTGCTGGCCCGGCACTGGCGCAGCGGCCGTGCCCAGGCGGCCGGCGTGCTGCTGCGCGGCGCCCTGGGCCGGCCCTGGCTGGGCGCCGCGCTGCGGCTGCTGCTGCACCCGCTGGCCGTGCTGGCCTGGTGGCTGCTGGCCTGGCCGCTTGCCCTGCTGGGCCTGCCCTTGCCGCTGGCGCTGGCGCTGGCGGCCGGGATGCCGGCGGCGGCGGTCGCGGCGCTGTGGTGGCGCAAGCGGGATCTCCAGCATGCGCTGGTCTCGGTGCTGCACTGGCATTACGGTGCCGCGGCCATCCTGGCCGGCCTGCTGCGTCCGCGGGTGGACCCCCGCGCGCCCCTGCCGGCGCGCCTGCTGCGTGACAGCTCGTCTGCGGGTGGCCCGTGAGCGGCGCCGCGCAGCATTACGGGCTGTCCGCGGCCCGTCGGTCGCTCGTGCACTTCATGCTGGGCCGTGGCGGCAGCGCGTTGGCCGGCATCGCGGTGCTGATGCTGCTGGTGCGGGTGATGCCCGCCGCCGAGTATGGCGCGCTGGTGGCCTGGCTGGCCTTTCTCGAGATCCACTACCTGGCCAGCGGCGTGGGCCTGAGCGGCATCGCGCAGCGCTACGTGCCGGAGTTCCGCACCCGCGCCCACCCGGCCGACCTGCTGCGACTGGTGCGCCAGGCCTTGCAGCTGCGCCTGCTGGTCACGCTGCTGCTGTCGGCCGCGGCCGGGCTGGCGGCGGTGCCGCTGGCCCGGGCCATCGGCGCGGTGGTGCCCGCCCCGGTCGGCGGCCTGCCCTTCGGCGTGCTGCTGGGGGTGCTGCTGTGCACCGGCACGCTGATGCGCTACCTCGACGAGCTGCTGGCCGCCCTGATGCAGCAGGGTGTGTCGCAGGCCCTGGCCCTGTTGCGCAACCTGGGCAAGCTGCCCTGGCTGCTGCTGGCGCTGTGGTCGCACCAGGCGGTGCCGGCAGTGGAGATGCTGTGGCTGGAGTCCGCCCTGGCCGGCCTGTCCGCCGTGGTGTCCCTGCGCGCGGTCTGGCGCTGCGTGCAGGTGCCTGGCGGCGCCGATGCAGCGCCGGCCCAGCCGGCCTACCGCGCCGATGGCATGTGGGGGGTCAGCCTGCGCTTCTACGTGATCCAGGTGCTGGGCCAGGTGTACGGCCCCAACACGCTGAAGCTGCTGGTCACCCGCAGCCTGGGCGTGGAGGCGACCGCGGCCTTCGGCTTCGCGCTGGCCCTGGCCGACATGCTGCGAAACTACCTGCCGGCCCACCTGCTGGCGGGCTGGATCCGGCCGCTGCTGGTGGCGCGCTATGTCGCCACCCGCAGCGTGGACCAGCTCGCCCGCCTGGTGGGCCTGGTGCTGAAGGTCAACCTGCTGGGCGTGCTGGCTTTCGCGCTGCTGTTCGGCGTGGCCGGCGACGCGGCCGGGGCCTGGCTCAGCGGCGGGCGCTTCCCGGCGCTGGGGCTGCTGCTGACCGCGCTGATGCTGGTGGTCGGCCTGCAGACCGCGCACCTGCTGCTGACCATGGTCACGCTGACGCTGGAGCGGGCCAATGCCAACCTCCTGGCCACCGTGCTGGCCTGTGTCGGGCTGCCGGCCGCGGCCGCGCTGGGCGTGGCCTTCGGCCTGGTCGGCGTGGCCCTGGGCCTGGTGATCGCCGAGATCGTGTGGATCGGCACGGTCTGGGCCGGCCTGTGGCGCGGCCGGGTGCGGCTGGCCCTGCACTGGCCGGGCCTGCTGCGGATGGGCCTGGCGGCGCTGCCTGCGCTGGCCCTGGCGCTGCTGGTTGCGCGGGGCCTGGGCCCCTGGCTGGGGGCGGTCTCGGGGGTGTTGCTGTTTCTGGCCGGCCAGTGGCTGGCGCGACCGCTGTCGGACGACGAGCGCGAGGTGATCGCGAAGTTCGTCCCGCGGCGCTGGATCCTGTGGTGAGGAGGGAAGCATGTCCCTGAGAGCCCGTTTGCGCGACAGCGTGCCCGCCGGCTGGCGCCGTCGGATCCGTGGCCTGCGTGCCGACTGGCAGCTGGCCCGCGAGCTGGCGAGCGACTGGCGCGTGTTCCGGCGCTGGTCGGGCCTGCACGAGCAGCCCACGCAGCCGGTGCTGGAGGCGCGCATCCTGAAGACCTATCACCGGCTGGAGAAGGGTCTGGCCTTGTCGCAGCCGCGCCCCGGCTTCGGGCCTGACGCGGTGGCGCTGCTGCTGCGCGACCTGCAGGACTATCTGGATCGGCACGGGCCGGACCACGTCACCCGCGCCGCGCTGAACACCTTGCAGGCCTACCTGGCGTTCAACGACGGTCACGGCGTCGCGATGCCGGCGCTGCGCGCGCGGCACGAGGCGCTGCTGGCGCGGCAGGCCGGCACTGCGCCGCACGCGCAGGGGGGGGTGATCGCGCTGGACCGCCGCGAGGTCCAGGCGCAGGCCGCCGGCAGCTTCGCGCAGCTGGCGGCCAGCCGCTACAGCGTGCGCCAGTTCGCCCCCGGCGCCGTCGACCCGCTGGCGCTGGAGGCGGCGGTGCGCTGTGCGATGAAGGCGCCCTCGGTGTGCAACCGGCAGGCCGGCGTGGTCTATGCCGTGCGCGACCGCGGGCTGCAGGCCCGGCTGCTGGCGCACCAGAATGGCAACCGCGGCTTCGGCGACCAGGCGGACCTGCTGCTGGTGGTGGGCACCCGCCTGACCAGCTTCGTGACCGTCGGCGAGCGCTACCAGGCCTGGATCGACGGCGGGCTGTTCGCGATGAGCCTGCTGCACGGACTGCATGCCCAGGGCCTGGGCAGCTGCTGCCTGAACTGGAGCGTCACCCGCCGCCAGGACCGCGCGTTCAAGCGCGAGGCCGGCCTGGGCGACGATGTCGAGATCATGATGCTGGTGGCCGTCGGACACCTGCCCGAGCACTTCACGGTGGCGTGCAGCCCGCGCCGGCCGCTGGACGAGGTGCTGCACCAACTGGGCTGAGGCCCGAGCCCCCTGCGCGCGACGCCATGAAGACCATCTACCTGTCCGGACAGAACAATTTCGGCAACCGCGGCTGCGAGGCCCTGGTGCGCAGCACCGTGGGCCTGCTGCGCGAGCACCTGGGCGAGGTCCGGGTGCTGGTGCCCAGCCTGGCGCCGCGGCGGGACCATGCCCAATGGCCCGAGGCCGAATCGCAGGGCGTGGAATTCGTCCCTGCGGCCTTGCCGCCGGGCAGCTGGACGCAGTGGGACCGCCTGTGCCGCCGCGTGCCGGCCGCCACGCGCCTGCCGCTGTTCCGGCTCCAGCCCCCGGCCGCGCTGCGCCAGACCATCGCCCGCTGCGACGCGCTGCTGGTGATCGGCGGCGACAACTACTCGCTGGACTACGACCTGGCGTCGCTGTTCCAGTATGTCGGCGAGGCCGAGCTGGCGCTGTCGATGGGCAAGCTGGCGGTGCTGTGGGGGGCGTCGGTGGGGCCGTTCGGCCGCCTGCCCGCCATCGAGCGCCGCATGGTCGAGCACCTGCGGCGGCTGCAGCTGGTGACGGTGCGCGAGTCCGCCAGCCTGGACTACCTGCACGGGCTTGGCCTGCGCGAGAACGTGGTGCCGGTGGCCGACTCGGCCTTTCTGATGCAGCCGCAGGCCGATGCCGCGTCGGCCCTGGCACGGCGCCCGGGCCGCGAGGTGCTGGGGCTGAACCTGAGCCCGCTGATCGACCGCCTGCTGGCGCGCCGTGGCCAGCCCGGGCACCTGCGCCGCGAGGCCGCGGCCTTCGTGCGGCAGGTGGTGGAGCAGCAGGGGCTGGACGTGGTCCTGATCCCGCACGTGGTGCCGCTGGACGGCGTGGGCTTTGGCAACGACGAGCGCACGCACGCCGAGCTGCTGGCCGACTTGGGAGATCTGGGGGGCGCGCTGCGCCTGGCGCCCTCGGGGCTCAACGCACCTCAGCTCAAGCAGCTGATCTCGCAGTGCCGCTTCTTCATCGGCGCGCGGACCCACGCCACGATCGCCGCGATGTCGACCGGGGTGCCGGTGGGGTCGATCGCCTACAGCCTGAAGGCGCGCGGCATCAACCGCGACCTGTTCGGCCACGAGCGCTACCTGCTGCCCACCGAGCAGTTGTCGGCAGCCACGCTGCAGGCGTTGTTGTCGACGCTGCGCCAGGACGAGGCGGCGGTGCGGGCACAGCTGGCCGAGCGCCTGCCGCTGTGGCGCCAGCGTGCCGGCGCGGGCGCGCGGGCGCTGGCAGGCCTGCTGGGCGTCGCCGCGGAGGGCCGGCCATGATGCTGCGCATCTACAGGCTCAGCCACTGGCTGCACCGCCGCCGGGTGCCGCTGCTGCCCACCCTGCTGAAGGCGCTGAACCGCATCGTCTTCGCGGTGGTGCTGCCGCCGTCGGCCACGCTGGGGCGTGGCGTGCTGCTGAGCTACCACGGGCTGGGCACCGTGATCCACCGCCACGCGGTGATCGGCGAGCGTGCGGTGATCGGGACCGGCGTGACCATCGGCGGCCGGGCCGGCAGCGAGACGGTTCCGGTGATCGGCGAGGGTGCGATGATCGGCAGCGGCGCGAAGGTGCTGGGGCCGGTGCGGGTGGGGCGCTTCGCGTCCATTGGCGCCAATGCGGTGGTCCTGACGGACATCCCCGACTTCGCCGTGGCGGTGGGCATTCCGGCCCGGGTGGTGCGGGTGAACCGGCCCGAGGACCTGCCCGACTATTTCGACTTCAAGCAGCGCAAGGGATGAGCGGCGAGCGCGACGGCGTGGTGCTGATGGTGGGGCCGGGCCTGGCCACGCCAGGCGGCATGACGGCCGTGGTCTGCAGCTACCGGGACAGCGGGCTGTTCGAGCGTGCGGGCGTGCGCTACGTCAGCACCTACGAGGGCCGGGCAGCCTGGCTGCAGCTGCGGGTGATGGCCTCGGCCCTGTGGCAGATGGTCGTGCTGCTGCTGCGCCGGCGCCTGCGGCTGCTGCATGTGCACAGCGCGTCGCGGGGCAGCTTCTGGCGCAAGTCGGTGCTGTGCGCGCTGGCGCGCCTGGCCGGCGTGCCCTACCTGTTCCACCTGCACAGCGGTGAGTTCCCGACCTGGTACGAAGGGCAGCCGGGCTGGGTCCGGGCCTGGGTGCGGACGACGATGCGGCATGCGGCGCAGGTGCTGTGCCTGACCCCGAGCTGGGTCGACCGGGTGCGCGCGATCGAGCCGCGGGCCCGCGTGGCCGTGCTGAACAACCCGGTGGCGGTGCCCGATGCCCTGCCGCCGTTCCGCCGCGCGGGCAGCACGGTGCTGTTCATGGGCCGCCTGCGCGAGAAGAAGGGTGTCTTCGACCTGTTGGAGGCGGCCGCGGCGGTGCGTGCGGCCGTGCCCGACCTGGTCGTCGTGCTGGCTGGCGACGAGGGTGAGGCGCAGGTGCGGGCCCGGGCCGAGGCGCTCGGGCTGTCGGCGGCGGTGAGCCTGCCGGGCTGGGTGGACGGTGCACGCAAGGACGCGCTGCTGGCCCAGGCCGACGTCTACGTGCTGCCTTCGTACTTCGAGGGCCTGCCGATCGGGCTGCTGGAGGCGATGGCCGTCGGGGTCCCGGTGGTGGCGACGCCGGTGGGCGGTGTGGCGGACCTGGTCGCCGACGGCCAGGACGGGCTGCTGGTGCCGGTCGGGCGGCCGGCCGAACTGGGCGCGGCGATCCAGCGCCTGCTGCAGGCGCCGGACCTGCGTGAACGGATGCGCCGTCAGGCCTTCGACAAGGTGCGCGAGCACCATGCGGTGGCGGTGGTCGTGCGGCAGATCGAGGCGCTGTACCGGCAGGCGGCGCCGCGGCGACAGGCGACAGGATGCGTGGCATGAAGCGGGTGATGGCGGTGGCTTCCGGTGGCGGGCACTGGGTGCAGTTGATGCGGTTGCAGCCGGTGCTGGCGCGGCACGACACCTGCTGGGTGACGGTGCAGGCCGACTACCGCGAGCAGGTGCCGCCGGGGCAGCGCTTCCACGTGGTCACGGACGCGACGCGCTGGAGCCGCTGGGACCTGGTCAAGATGGTGGTGCAGGTGTGGTGGCTGGTGCTGCGCGAGCGGCCGGAGGTGCTGATCACCACCGGTGCCGCGCCCGGCATCGTGGCGCTGCAGGCTGCCAAGCTGCTGGGCGCGCGGACGGTCTGGATCGACAGCATCGCCAATGTGGAGCAGATGTCCATGTCGGGGCGCAAGGCGCGGCGCTGGGCCGATCTCTGGCTGACCCAATGGCCGCACCTGGCCAGGCCCGAGGGGCCGCGCTACCTGGGGGCCGTGCTGTGATCTTCGCGACGGTGGGCTCGCAGATGGCCTTCGACCGCCTGGTGCAGGCGGTGGACGAGTGGGCCGGCCGGCAGCAGCCGGTCGCCGAGGTGCTGGCCCAGGTCGGGCAGTCGGCCTACGCCGCGCGGCACATCCGCACGGTGGCCAGCCTGACCCCGGCGGAGTTCAGGCGCGCCTGTGCCGGTGCCGAGGTGATCGTCGCGCACGCGGGCATGGGGTCGGTGTTGACGGCGCTGGAGCTGGGCCGCCCGATGGTGCTGCTGCCGCGCCGCGGCGACCGGCAGGAGACGCGCAACGACCACCAGCTGGCCACCGCGCGCTGGTTGGCGGCGCGCGACGGCGTCTGGGTGGCCGAGGACGAGGCCGATGTCGGTGCCTGCATCGACCAGGCCCTGGCCCGTCGCGCCCGGCCGACGGCCATCGAGCAGCAGGCCTCGGCCCCGCTGCTGGACGCCCTGGACCGCTTTCTGCGCGGAGAGGCCCCGTGATGCGCGCCGGGCGATGGTGGCGCCTGAGCTGGCTCCCGCTGGGCCTGCTGGCCCTGGCGGCCTGCAGCAGCGGCGAGGACGAGGTGGTCGACCCGGCCTTGGCCATCCGCGGCAAGCGTGCGGCGGGCAAGTGCGTGGCCTGTCATGCGCTGGAACGCCGGGAGAACAAGGTGGGGCCCCATCTGGTCGGCGTCGTGGGCCGCGGCGTCGCCTCGGTGCGCGGCTACGAGTACTCGGACGCGCTGCGGGCGCAGGGCGGCGTCTGGACGGCCGAGCGGCTGCGCCGCTTCCTGCAGGACCCGCAGGCCATGGCCCCCGGCAGCCGCATGGTGGTGTCGCCGATGAGCGCGGCCGAACTGGACGGGCTGGTGGCCTACCTGGAGTCGCCGCTGTGACCGGCGCAGTGCTCGTGGGACGCCGGGCGGTGCTGGCCACCGGGGCGCTGGGCTGGCTGCCGGCGCAGGGCGCGGCCGGTGGAGACGGCCTGGGCGCCGAGGCGCTGGTCTACCTGGGGCGCCTGCGCACGGCGCTCGGCCTGCCGGCCGCCAGCGACGCGCTGACCGAGCGCATGCGGATCGTCCTGGTCGAGGACGGTCGGGCGCACGACCTGGTCGCACGGGCGGCCCGGCGGCTGCGCGATGCCATCGGCGAGCAGTGGCACACGGCCGAGCACACGATTCCGTCGCTGGTCGACGAGGACCTGCGGCTGGAGCAGGCCCTGCTGGTCGGCGGGCTGCTGCTGACGCCGACCGAACTGGCCTTGCTGCTGTGCTGAGGCGGTCGATGCGGCGTGCCGGGATGGGTGGAGGACGGGTGCGCTGATGGCGGTCTTCGGTGATTCCTCGCAGGTGGCCGACGGCGCGCTGCTGCGCGCAGACGTCTGCATCGTCGGCGCGGGCGCCGCCGGCATCACGCTGGCTGCCAACCTGGCGACGACGGGCCTGCACGTGCTGCTGCTGGAAGGAGGGGGCGAGCGCATCAGCGGCGAGTCGCAGTCCCTGTACCTGGCGGAGCAGACGGGCCTGCCGTACTTCGACCTGACGGCGTGCCGTCTGCGCTACTTCGGTGGCACGACCAACCACTGGGGCGGCTACTGCCGCGAGAACGATCCGATCGACTACGAGCGCCGCGAGGCGCAGGGGCTGCCCGGCTGGCCGATAGGCCATGCGGAGATCGCGCCCTATGTGGCCCGGGCGGCTGGCCAGCTGGGGTTGGCGCCGGCGGGCTTTGCACCGCGGCCGCACTTCGAGCGCCACCGGCAGGGGCCCGGCGACCGGCTGCTGGACGACCTGTCGGACCAGTTCGAGACCAAGGTCTTCCAGCTGAGCCGTCGCCTGCGCTTCCAGGAGCTGTACTCGGAGCAGCTGCGCGAGGCCGCCAAGGTGCAGGTGCTGCTGCACGCGAATGCGGTCCACCTGGGACTGAACCGCGCGGGCAACCGGGTGGAGCTGTTGTCCGTCGTGGGCCAGGGGCAGCGGCGCTTCCAGGTCCAGGCCAGCCATTTCGTGCTGGCCGCGCATGCCGTCGAGAACGCGCGCCTGCTGCTGCTGTCCGACGATGTCCAGCGCCAGGGCATCGGCAACGCGCACGACCAGGTGGGGCGCTACTTCATGGAGCATCCCCACGTCGTCAACGGGCTGTTCTTCCCGTCCGAGGGCTTTCCCGCCATCTACGGCATGGACAGGCTGCAGCGGGTGGGGCTGAACGCCAACCTGTCGCTGTCGCGGGAGGCGATGCTGCGCCAGGGCATCCTGCAGTACTACTGCCGCTTCGTGCCGCTGTACGACTTCGACCGGACCGCCGAAGCGGTGCGGCAGGTGGCCGACGGCTTCTGGGAGCCGATGGACCTGCGCATGCTCCGTGCGCTGTCACGCGTCACCCGGCGTCCGCTGGAGTCGCTGCGCTTCGGCGCCTACCGGGCCGGGCTGACCCAGCCCCGGCCGGTCGCCTACAGCCTGGACCACCGCATCGAACAGGCGCCCAACCCGGAGTCGCGTGTCACGCTGTCGGACCAGCGCGACGCCCTGGGCCTTCGCCGCGCCCGCCTGCATTGGGTGCTCAACGACACCGACTACCGCACCTTCGAGCTGGGCCAGCAGACGATCGTCGCCGAGCTGACCCGTCTGGGCATGGGGCGCTTCAAGGCCGCGCGGCTGACGCGCGACGCAGTCGACGCGGGCGTCTTCGGCCACTACCACCACATCGGCACCACCCGCATGGGTGTCGATGCCCGCAACAGCGTCGTCGATGCGGATTGCCGCGTGCATGGCGTCGGCAACCTGCATGTGGCGGGCAGCTCCATCTTCCCGTCCTCGGGCTACTCCGGCCCGACCATGATGCTGATCGCCTTCGCCATCCGGCTGGCGGAGCGCCTGGCCCGGCTGGCCCGGGCGGGAGCCTGAGGCGATGTCGGCCCTGCTCCGCCTGCTCCACGGCGTGTTGCTCGTCGTGCTGCCGCCCCTGCTCCTGCTGGGTGGCCGGGCCCGTCCTGGGCTCGCGGCCCGGGTGCGTCACCCGGGGCTGCTGGCCTGGATGTGGCTGGCCGCGGCCTGCTGCGCGCTGTGGTTGTGGGCGGGGCCAGGCCTGCTGGCGTTGCTGGCTGGCTCGCTGTGGGTGCTCGGGCACCTGGTCTGGGGCGGCCGCCGCCAGCGCGGCCTCACTCGCTGACCCACCGGCGCAGCTGTGCCTCCGTGTAGCGGCCCGAGGCGTCGCGCACGAGGGCTGCCTTGCCGACGAGGACCAGGCGCTGGTCGACCGCCTCGTCCCAGGGGTTGTTGTTCAACCAGTGGTAGTAGCCGATCTTGGCGTAGGCCAGGCCGGGATCGTCGTAGCCGAGGGGGCCGGCGTACTCGACGATCGGCTCGCCGTCGCGCCAGATGCGGAGCATGGACGTGCCCGCGCGCCGGATGTCGGCCTGCACCACGAAGGTCATCCAGCGGCGCGCCACCGGTGCATCGTCGCGCCACAGCTGCAGGAGGGTGGGCTTTCTCTGCGTGGCGCCGTCGGCGGCCTGGTCATGCCGCACCGTGACGTCCAGATGCCCCTGGCGCAGGGTGAGGCCCAGGAAGGGGTTGAAGCCGTGGACATGCCACTGGGTCAGCAGCGCGCTTCCGGAGCGTGCCTCCTGTCCCTGCCAGACCAGGATGCGGAACACGTACCAGAACGCGCTGCCCATGGGCAGCGCGGTGGGCCTGGCGGGTGGGGCGACGGCCTCGCAGCGCAGGGCGCCGGCGGTCGGTAGGTCGCCAGCCAGGACGCGGAAGGCATAGGTGCTGCGTCCGGCTGCCAGGGGGTCGGGCGCCGTGTCGAAGCGCGGCAGCGCCCTGTGGTCGGCGCGCTCGGCGTGGTTCAGGTCCAGGTGGCGGGCGAGGCTGACGTACAGGCCGTTGCAGTTCAGTCCGCTCCAGGTCTGCTGGTGGGGCGGCAGCGACGGGTCCAGCAGCGCCACGAGGTCTTCCGCGGCGATCTGTGCATTGCCCAGGCCGCAGCCTGCGACGAGGGTCAGCACGGCGATCGCGCGGGCGGCCAGCCGGGCCGGACCGCAGCGCGCCAAGCGGCGTGTCGGGCCCGCCGGGCGCGCATCGACGGGGTCGGCAACTCGCATGCCGGATCACTCTACCAGCCGGTCCGGGTCTCGACCGCGGCGCCGGCCGTGCGTCCGGCCGGGCACGCTCACTCGTTGTCGAGCAACTGGCTGACGTGGGCCAGGGTGTAGGTCCGCGCCACGTCCTTGACGAGCACGGGCCGCTTCATCCGGATGATCCGGGTGGGCACCTGCATGTCCCAGGGGTTGGTCGCGTCGACCCAGTGGTAGACGCCCTGCTTGGCATAGGGCGTGGCGGCGGGCTGCTTGTAGCCCACCGGACCGGCGTAGTCGAGCACCTGCCGCGAGTTGATCCAGGTCTTCACGAACGGCGCGTCGGCCAGGTCGGTGGACAGCCTGGCCTGGGTGACGACGTTCAGCCAGACGCCTGGCGTCCAACTGTCCGTCGACCACACGACCAGGGTCTTGGTGTTGGCGCGGGTCGGCGTGTCGGCGGTGCTGTAGCGCAGGACCAGGCGCATCGTCTTGCCCCGCACCAGCAGGGCGTAGATCGGCAGCAGCCCGCCGCTGGTGTCGCCCGCGTGCCACTGGGCCAGCGATTGCTCGTCGCTCGTCATGCGCCAGTCGGGCAGCTTGACCGCCAGGGCATGCCAGAAGTTCACGCCGCGGGGCAGGGCGCGCTGGGTGTCGGCCGCGAAGGCGATCTCGCAGCGGTACGAACTGGCCGTCAGCGCATCGCCGGGGTCGACCGCCAGTTCGTAGGCATAGCCGCTGGCCGTGCTGCTGTCGGGGACACGGCCGAAGCGCAGGGTTCTGCCGTCGGCCAGCGCGCGGCCGTGCAGGCCGGCCTCGGGCGTCTTCTGCGAGGCCAGGATGTAACCGGCGCACTGGTTGTTGCCCCAGCTTTGCTGCGCGAAGGGCAGTGCGGGACGCGCCTGGTTCAGGATGTCGGTGGTGCCCACCGCGATGGTCGTCGCGGCCGCCGTTGCCGTTGCCGTCGCCGACGTGGCCTCGGCGGCGAGGGACTGGATGGACACCTGGGGCGGGTCGCTGGCCGTGGCTGCGGTCGTCGGCGCCGCAACGGCAGCCACGGGGGCGGCTTCGGTGGTGTCGGTGGCGGCGGCGATCGAGACCGGGGCGGCCTCCGGCGCGGCGCTCGCCACCGGACTGGCCTGCTCGTCGGCCAGCGTGGGCGCGATGGACGCGGCGTCGGGCGGCACGGTGATGCTGGCGGCACTGCTGACCTCGGCGGTCGCCGCGGCGTCCGCCGGTGCGGCGCTCGCGTCCGGCGCGGCGTTCTGGGCCGTCGTGGTGGCCACGGGTTCGTCGACCTCGCTGCCGCCACCGCCGCAGCCGGCCACGTTGGCCAGAAGGGCGGCGACCAGGATGTAGCCGAGGGAGCGGGGTGGTCGTGGCGCGGTCGAAGTCATGGTCCGGAGCAGGCGAGGGGTGGTGCGCGACGCCGCTGCGCGGGGCCTCGACTCCTCCCGGCGCAACGACGTTCCCTGCTCTTTTCGGTGCCGTGGCGGCCGGAGTTGACCCCCGTACGATGTAAAGAATGTCAATGCCGCTTACGTGTGCAACGCGCGCCGCAGCTGGCTTGCGCGTCGCCCCGGATGTCGTCGCGCGGCGCCGTGGTCTACGCTGCGGTGATCGCAGCAAGGAGGATCGCGAGATGCGGATTCGAGAAATCGCCCAGGGCCTGCAGTTCCCCGAGGGCCCGGTGGCCCTGTCCGACGGCTCGGTGCTGGTCGTCGAGATCGCCCGCGGCACGCTCAGCCGGGTGACGATGGACGGGCGCGTGACGGTGGTGGCCGACCTGGGCGGCGGGCCCAACGGGGCGGCGATCGGGCCCGATGGCGCGGTCTATGTCTGTAACAACGGGGGCTTCCGCTGGCATACCGAGGCCGACGGCACGGTGCGGCCGGTCGGGCAGGCGGCGGATTACTCGGGTGGGCGCATCGAGCGCGTCAACCTGGCCACCGGCCGGCACGAGCGCGTGTACGAGTCGGTCGAGGGGCTGGGCCTGCGCGGGCCGAACGACATCGTGTTCGATGCCCACGGCGGCTTCTACTTCACCGACCTGGGCAAATCCCGCGAGGCGGACATGGACATGGGCGCGGTCTACTACGGCCGCACCGACGGCAGCGCGGCCACCGTGGTGGCCCGGCCGCTGATGACGCCCAACGGCGTCGGCCTGTCGCCCGACGGCCGGACGCTGTACTACGCCGAGACCGCCGGCGCCCGGCTGTGGGCCTACGACGTCACCGGCCCCGGCCAGGTGCGCAAGGACGGCTGGCCCTCGCCCAACGGCGGGCGCATGGTCACCGCGTCGCCGGGCGGGCACCTGCAGCGCTTCGACTCGCTGGCGGTGGATGCCTTCGGCAATGTCTGCGTGGCCACGCTGATGCACGGCGGCATCAGCGTGGTGGCGCCGGACGGCAGCCAGGTCAGCCACGTGCCGCTGCCCGACCGCTTCACCACCAACCTGTGCTTCGGCGGGCCGGGGCTGCGCACCGCCTTCGTCACGCTGTCTGGCAGCGGCCGGCTGGTCGCCATCGACGACTGGCCGGTGCCGGGGCTGGAGCTGAGCTACCAGGCCTGAGAGGCTGAGAGTTTGTCGCTCATGCCCACTCGTCACACCCAAAGCCGCCCGCTCGGCCACGATCGACATCCTCTCAGCCTCTGAGGCCGGCCGGGCCCGTCCGCGACGGGCGCCGGCCGGCGGGGCCTCAGGGCATCAGCGCCTCATCAGCGCCTCAGGGCACCGGGCAGGCCGGCGTGCTGGCCAGGATGGCGCCGCGCAGGGTGCGGGTGGTGCCGCTGTCGTCCTGGCCGAGGGTGTTGTCGGTGTGGGTGCAGCCGTAGGTGGTGGCGGCCAAGGTGGCGGCGGTCAGCACGTCGTCGCCGGCGGGCTTCACGCCGTCGCGCTCCCAGGCGACCATGGCCTCGAAGGCGGCCACCTGCTCGGCCACGGTGAAGTCGCAGTGGCTGGCGCCGCGGATGGCGCGCTGCACCAGCCAGGCCCCGTTGCCCTTGGCCTCGGCGCGCTGGCGGTAGACCTGCTGCATGCTGAAGGGCACGAACAGGTCGCCCAGGGTGTGGATCGAGACCACCGGGATCTTGAACTCGCCGTTGACCGCCGGGATCCAGCGCAGGCCGTCGCGGCGCAGGCGGTTGGCGCCGTCGGCCGGCGTGAGCTTGAGCACGGCGGCGTTCAGCGCGTCGGTGGCCGCGGTGTCGCCGTCGATGCGGTAGGTGTAGCTGCGGGTGTCGAGCATGCTCTTGTTGAGGATGCCGCTGATCGTGCCGTCGCCGCCCAGCGCGCCCCACATCGACGGGAAGCTGCCGCCGAAGGCCAGGCCCTGGTCGAACAGCGGGCGCGGGCCGCCGGTGATGTTCTGCAGCACCGTCTTGAACCTGGCACCGGCGGTGCCGTTGGGCACGCTGGGGAAGGTGGTGAACAGCGTGCTGGTGACCAGGGCGCTGATGTCGGCCCAGTTGGCGGTCGGGTACCTGGGCAGGCCGGCCAGCGCCTGCGCCGTGACCTGCACCGCGCTGAACTGGTTGAACAACTCGGCGTCGCCCATCACGCCGCACATCGGCACCGCGCCGTGGTAGGTGGTCTTGTTGACGGCGGTGGCGGCGGCCTCGGCCTCGATGGCCGCGCCGGTGACGTGGCCGCCCATCGAGTGGCCGGTGATGTAGATGCGGCTGGGCGCGGCCAGCGTGCGGCCGGCCGCGGCGGTGATGGCGTTGAACTGGTTGGCCAGCTTGTTGGTGTCCTCCACGCCGGCGCGCACGTCGTAGTAGTTGCGGCTGTAGCTGGAGGCGGCCCAGGCGTAGCCCTGCTGGATCAGGTGGCGGCGGATGCTGGGCGGGCTGACGGTCAGCGCCGCACCGGTGCCGCGGTAGCCGTGGGCGTACATCACCAGCTTGCCGTTCCAGTTGGCAGGCACCTCGACGTAGTAGGCGGCGCCGTCCAGCACGCCGGCGTAGCGGCTGGTGCTGGCCATGTCCACGGTGTCGCCGGGGGCGGCGGCCATCGCGGCGAAGGTGGTGACGGTGGCGTCGGCGGTGAAGCTGCGGCTGTCCTGCGCGCGGGTCTCCTCGGGCTCGGGCGCCGGGTCGTCGGAGCCGCCGCAGGCGGACAGCAGCAGCGTGGCAGCGGCGGTGGCGGCGATCGGCCAGCGGCGCAGGGGGATGCGTTTCATGGTGGTCTCCTGGTTGTGGTCTGTCGTGCCGCCGCGCCGGTGGCCCCTCGGGCGGACGCCAGGCGCGGCGGCCGGCCAGCCTAGCGGCCCCGGCCCGCGGCGGCCGTGCGGCGCCAGGGGCCACCCTGGCGCGGTCAGGGACATCCGCTGCGGGGCGCAGCCGGGCCGCAGCCAGCGCCGCAGCCGGGCGGCTCAGGGCCGCGGGCCGACCACCGGGAACATGCGCTCGAAGCTGTCGAGCAGGCCGAACAGCTGCACCAGCGCCTGGCTGCGGCCCTGCAGCTGCAGGCGGCCGGCCTGCAGCGCCTCGGCCGGCGTCAGCGTCTGCAGCGCGATGGCGTCCAGCGTGGCGCGGTCCATCGCCAGGCTGGCGTCGGCGTCCTCGGCCTGCACGCCGCGGCGGTGGGTCAGCGCGCCGTGCTCCAGGTTCAGCAGCGCGCGCTCGCCGGTGTCGGTGACGTGCCAGTTCAGCCGCAGGTGCAGGCCCTCGGCGCGGCTGCCGTCCAGGCGCATGGCCAGCAGGTCCAGGAACATGCCCAGCGGCAGCGCGCGCACGATGTCGCGCACCGCGACGCTGGTCGGCGGCAGCCGGGGCACGCCGTGGCGCAGCTCCATCACCGCCTGCAGGTAGGCGTTGCGCCAGGTCGCCGACTCGGCCTGGTAGCCCAGCTGCTCCATCGCGTCGGCCCCCAGCGCCTGGGCGCGCAGCACCGCGGGCTCGCCCGGCCGGCCGGCGTGGGCCACCATGGCGCAGACCTGGGCCACCCAGCGGTACTCGCCGGCGTCGAAGTCGGCCTGGGCGCGGGCCAGCACGGCGTCGGCGCCGCCCATGTAGGCCAGGGTCTTGCGCGCCGTCTCGGCGGGGGGCAGCGGGTCCAGGTGGGCGGGGTTGCCGTCGTAGGCGCCCAGGTAGCGCTGCACCACCGCCTTCACGTTGTGCTTGAGCGTGCCGTAGAAGCCGTGGCAGGCCCAGTCGTCCAGCAGGGCCTGCGGCAGCTGCAGGCGCTCGGCGATCTCGCTGGCCAGCAGGCCGTGGTTCATCAGCCGCAGGGTCTGGTCGTGCACGTAGCGGTACAGGTCGCGCTGGCGGCGCAGGAAGCCGTCGATGTCCGCAGTGCCCCACACCGGCCAGTGGTGCTGGGCGATCAGCACGTCGCTGGCGGCGCCGTAGCGCTGCAGCGCGCCGTCCAGGTAGCGCGACCAGGCCAGCGCGTCGCGCGCCTGCGCGCCGCGCAGCGGCAGCAGGTTGTGGAAGTTCTGGCTGGCGATCTCGGTCATGTTCAGCACCCGCAGCCCGGGGTGGTGGATGACCAGCTCGGCCGGCGCCTCGGCGCCGGGGGTCAGCTCGAACACGCATTCGACGCCGTCGATGACGTGGCGCTCCACCGGCTCGGTGATCAGCCGCGTCGGCGCGATCAGCGTGACCGTGCCGGTGCTGGTGGTCTTGCCCAGGCCGGCGTCGACCTGGCCGCGCACGCCCTTGGGCAGCAGCGGGCCGAACTGGAACAGCGCGCGCCGGCCCATCGCGTTGCCGGCCAGCAGGTTCTCGCTGACGGCCTCGTCCATGAAGCCGGCCGGCGCGATCACCTGCACCCGGCCGGCCAGCACGTCGGCCTCGTCGATGACGCCGCGCACGCCGCCGAAGTGGTCGACGTGGCTGTGGCTGTAGACCATCGCCAGCACCGGCCGCCGCGGCCGGTGCTGGTAGTACAGCGCCATGCCGGCGGCGGCCACCTCGGTGCTGATCAGCGGGTCGACCACGATCAGGCCGCTGTCGCCCTCGATGATCGTCATGTTGGCGATGTCCAGGCCGCGCACCTGCCAGACGCGGTCGACCACGCGGAACAGCCCGGTGACCATGTTGACCCGGGCGTGGCGCCACAGGCCGGGGTGCACGCTGTCGGGCGCGTCCTCGTCGGCCAGGAAGCCGTAGGCGTCCAGGTTCCACACCGGCGCGCCGTTGGCCCGGGTGACGGCGCCGGGCGGCAGGTCGGCCACGTGGCCGCGGCGCGCGTCGTCGAAGCTGCGGGTGTCGGTCAGCGGCAGCCAGCGCCGGGCGGCGTGCTGGCAGGCGATGGTGGCCGCGGTGGCCGGCTGGGCGCCGGGCGGGCCGTGGCGGGTGTCGGCGTTGTCGGACGGTGGAAGGCGCATGCGGGGCTCCGTTCAGGGGGCGGGCAGGTGGGTCATTGGCGGGCCAGCTCGGCCTGGCCGACGGCCTCGCCGTCGGCACCGCCGGCGGCGTCCAGGGTCACCGTCACCCGGTGCAGGCGGCCGGTGAAGGCGAAGGGCGCGGCGTAGTGCGACACCGGCGAGCCGCGGTCCAGGCCGATGTCCAGCCCCGACCAGCTGATCAGGCTGTTGAAGCCGTGCGCGTGGCGGGCGCTGCCCGCGGGCCGGCCGTCGACCAGCAGCGTGACCTGGCGCCAGGCCGGCACCTGCGCCGGCGGGCCGGCCGGCAGCTGCACCGTGGTCAGCGGGCCCTGCTCGACCTGCACGCCCAGCTGGCGGGTGCCGGGCGGCACCGGCCGGTCCGAGCGCAGCAGCTGGTGCCGGCCGCCGACGTTGAGGTCGTGCACCAGGTGGCCGTCCTGCAGGTACAGGCTGTAGCCCGAGGTGGCGTCGCCGTGGGCGACCAGCACGCCCTCGTCGCCCGGGCCCAGGGCCTGCACGTCGGCGTCGATGCGGTAATGGCGGCCGCGCACGTCGGGCGCCACGTCGGTGGGCAGGTGGCCCATGCCGGCGTGGAACACGAACTGCCGCCGCCCGCCCTGCACGCGGCGGCCGTTCTCGGCGAAGCGCGGGCCGAAGCGGTCGTCCAGCGGCAGCACCTGGCAGCGCTCGGCCTCCTGCCACCACAGGGCCTGCAGCGCGGCCAGGCGCTCGGGCTGGCCGGCGGCCAGGTCGTGGTTCTCGGCGAAGTCCTGGTCCAGGTGGTACAGCTCCCAGGTGTCGGCGTCGAAGGGCTGGCCGCTCGGGTGGTAGGCCACCGCCTTCCAGCCGTCGTGCCACAGGCCGCGGTGGCCGAACATCTCGAACAGCTGGGGCCGGCTGCGCGGCGGCGCGGCGGCGTCGCGCAGCATCGGGGCGAAGCTCTGGCCGTCCAGCGGCAGGCAGTCCCCGCCCTGGCGCTGCGCCAGCGGCGGCAGGCCCAGCAGGTCGAGCACGGTGGGCACCACGTCGCAGGCGTGGGCAAAGCCGTGGCGCAGCTCGCCGCGCGCCGGCAGGCCGGCCGGCCAGCTCAGCACCAGGGGGTCGCGGATGCCGCCGCCGTGGGTGTTCTGCTTGTAGCGCTTGAGCGGCGTGTTGCTGCACATCGCCCAGCCCCAGGGGAAGTTGCTGTGCGTGTCGGGGCCGCCGATGGCGTCGATGCGGGCCAGCTTGAGCGGCGGCGGCTCGGGCACCTGGTTGTACGGGCCCATGGCGTTGACGAAGCCGAAGGGCCCGCCCTCCTGGCTGGCGCCGTTGTCCGACAGCAGCAGCACCAGGGTGTCCTCGCGCTGGCCGCTGGCGTCCAGGTGGGCGAACAGCCGGGCCAGCTGCTGGTCGGCGTGGTCCAGCATCGCGGCGTAGGCGGCCTGCAGGCGGGTCATCACCTGCTGCTGGTCCGGCGGGTGCTCGGCCCAGGGCTTGACGCCGGGGTTGCGCGGCGGCAGCGCGGTGCCCGGCGGCACGATGCCCAGCGCGGTCTGGCGCGCCAGGCGCAGCGCGCGCTCGACGTCCCAGCCGTGGGCGAAGTCGGCGTCGTGGCGGCGGATCAGCGCGTCGGGTGCCTGGTGTGGCGCGTGGCAGGCGCCCAGGGCCAGCCACAGGTGCCAGGGCCGGCCGGGCTGGTCGGCCTGGTGGTCGGCCAGGTAGCGGATGGCCTGGTCGACCAGGTCGGCGCTGAGGTGGTAGCCGGTCTCGAAGCTGCCCGGCGTCGGGATCGGCGTGTTGTCGCGCACCAGCTCGGGCGCGTACTGGTCGGTCTCGGCGTCCATGAAGCCGTAGAAGCGGTCGTAGCCGCGGCCCAGCGGCCAGCCGTCGAAGGGGCCGGTGGGGCCGGTCTCGTGCAGCGGCGTGACATGCCACTTGCCGACCATGTAGTTGACGTAGCCGTGCGGGCGCAGCATCTCGGGCAGCGTGGCCGCCTCGGGCGCGATCTTGCCGCGGTAGCCCGGGAAGCCGCTGTCGAAGTTGGCCAGGCAGCCCATGCCCACGCGGTGGTGGTTGCAGCCGGTGAGCAGCGCGGCGCGCGTGGTGCTGCACATCGCGGTGGTGTGGAAGCCGGTCAGCCGCACGCCGCGCGCGGCCAGCGCGTCGATCGCCGGCGTGGGGATCGACGAGCCGTAGCAGCCGAGGTCGGCGAAGCCGACGTCGTCGAAGAGCACGACCAGCACGTTCGGCCGGCGCGGGCCGGCGCCGGCGCGCGGCGGCCACCAGGGCGTGGACTCGGCCACGGTGCGGCCGATGCGGCCGGGAAAGGGGGCGGGGGGCATGCGGACCTCCTGACTGGTGCCGTGGGTGCGGCCGGTGCGTCGGATGCGGCCGGTGGCACCGGACGGTTCGGTCCATCCTAGGCAGCGGCCGGGCCGGCCATTTCCACCCAGGCGACAATTCCAGGGCAAGCCCGATCCCCGCGAATCTCCGCCGATGGTCCCAGCCCGCCCCGCCGAGTCCGATGCGTCCGCCCGCCCCGCCGGCGACGGCGCCGCGGGCGGCCCGTTCCGCGCCAGCCTGCGCGACCTGCCGGCCGAGCTGGCCGAGGCGCTGCTGCAGCAGGGGCAGGCGCGCCATTGGCGCCGCGGCGAGACGGTGATGCGCCAGGGCGCCCCCTGCGACACGCTGGTGGTCGCGCTGGAGGGCCGGCTGGCGGCCTCGGTGGCCCATGTCGACGGCAGCGACACCCTGCTGCGCTGGCTGGACGCCGGCGAGCTGCTGGCCCTGCCCTCGGTGCTGGGCGGCATGCCGGCCACGGTGACGGTGGAGGCCCAGGGCCCGGCGCGCACGCTGCACGTCGCGCGGGCCGACTTCCTGGCGCTGATGCGCCGCCACCCCGAGGGCGCGGTCAGCATCGCGGTGCTGGTCAGCCGCCGGCTGGGCGACCTGTTCCAGTTCGTCGAGCGCAGCCGCGGCCGCAGCCTGGCGCAGCGGCTGGACTTCGCGCTGCAGCGCCTGGCCCGGTCGCAGGGCGAGCGCGACGCGGCCGGCGGCGTGCGCCTGCGCGTGACCCAGGCGCAGCTGGCCGATGCGGCCGGGGCCTCGCGCCAGCGGGTGCACCTGGCGCTGAAGCAGCTGCAGGCCCAGGGCCGGCTGGACCTGGGCTATGGCTGGGTCCGGCTGCGCGCCGCCCCGGCCGGCCGGGACTGACGCCCCGGCGGGCGCTCAGACCGCCGAGCCCTCGAAGATCGGCCCGAAGCGCACCCAGCGCTTGCCGTCGAAGCGCTGCAGCTGCATCTGCTCGATCGGCCGGTGGTCGGTGGGGCTGGTGTTGAGCTTGATGCCCGGCAGCAGCATCGGGTTCTCCAGGTCCTTCAGGTTGTTGGCCTGGGCCATGATGCTCTTGCGCGAGAAGTCGCCGTTGCACTGCTGCAGCACGCGGGTCATGACCATCGCCGTCATGTAGCCGTAGGCGTTGTAGAAGTCGTCCGGGTTGCCCTCGGGGTACCACTTGGCCATGAAGGCGCGGTAGGCCTTGATGCCCGGGTCGTCGGCCAGGCCGGGGTCGCTCGGGTCCTTGGCGTAGACGGTGCTGATGACGCCGGTGGCGCGCTCCACCCCCGCCGGGATCAGCACGCCCTGCACCGACGACACCCCGGTGGCGATGTAGTGGTGGCCCTTGAAGCCCAGCTCGCTGGCCTTGCGGATGGACATCGCGCCGAACTTGCCGGTGACGCCCGAGATCAGCGCGTCGGGGTTGCCGGCCAGCAGCTGCACCATCTGCGAGTCGATCGTCGGGTCGGTCACCTCGTAGGAGATGGCCTTGACCTGGGCGTCGTACTTGGCGCCCAGCACGTCCTTGGCGCCGATCACGTAGTCGCGGCCGAAGTCGTCGTTCTGGTAGAGGATGGCGATCTTCGCGCCGGGCTTGGTCTGCAGCGTGTGCTTGATGGCCACCTGGCATTCCACGCGGCCGCTGGGCGCGTAGGGCATGGACCAGGGGTTGGTCTTGTAGTCGGTCCACTTGTCGCCGTTGACCGACAGGAACAGGTGCGGCACGCCCAGCTGGTTGACGTACTTGACGATGGCCGAATTGGGCCCGGTGCCCAGGTTGCCGAACAGCAGGGCCACCTCGTCCTGCTCGATCAGCTTGCGCGCCATCTCCGAGGTCTTGGCCGGGTTGAAGGCGTCGTCGTAGAAGATGAAGTTGATCTTGCGGCCGGCCACGCCGCCCTGGTCGTTGACCATCTTGAAGTAGGCGGCCTGGGCCCGGGCGATGGTGCCCAGCGCCGACACCGGGCCCGACAGCGAGGTGGTGTTGCCGATGCGGATCTCGGTGGCGCTGACACCGGGCAGCGATTGCGCGCGCGCGCCCAGCGGCAGCCACAGCGCGCCGCCGGCGGCGGCCGCGCTGGCCAGGAACCGGCGTCGGCCGGGGCCGGCGGCGCCGGCGGGCATGGTCGGGAGGATCGGGGGCTTGGCAGTCATCTCGTCTCCAGTCGTTCTCGGTCGTGGGGGGTACTGCTCGGGGTGGTGGCCCGGCGGGTCAGCGCGATCGCGCCACGTCGGGCAGGCGGTGGCCGGCGAACTGCTGGCGCAGCGTGAGCTTGTGCACCTTGCCGGTGCCGGTCATGGGCATGGCGTCGACGAAGGCCACGTCGTCGGGCAGCCACCAGTCGGCCACCTTGCCGCGCAGGAAGGCCAGCAGCCCGGCCGCGTCGACGGTGGCGCCGGGCTTGCGCACCACCACCAGCAGCGGGCGCTCCTGCCACTTGGGGTGCGGCACCGCGATCACCGCGGCCTGCAGCACCTCGGGGTGGCCGACGGCCAGGTTCTCCAGCTCGACCGAGCTGATCCACTCGCCGCCGGACTTGATCACGTCCTTGCTGCGGTCGGTCAGCTGGATGCGGCCGGCGGCGTCGATGGTGGCCAGGTCGCCGGTCTTCAGCCAGCCCTGCTCGTCCAGCGCGCTGCCGCCCTCGTTCTTGAAGTAGGCCGAGCTGACCCAGGGCGCGCGCACGCGGAAGTGGCCCACCGCCTTGCCGTCCTGCGGCAGCTCGGTGCCGTCGTCGTCGACCAGGCGGTAGTCGACGCCGAAGGCGGCGTGGCCCGAGACCATGCGGCCGTCCACCCGCTCGTCCAGGCTGCGCGGCGTCGCGCGTGGCGGCATCAGCACCGCGCTGCCGCCCAGCGCCTCGGTCATGCCCCAGGCCTGCAGCACCTGCACGCCGTGTTCGCGCTCCAGCTTGTCCATCAGCGCGCGCGGCATCGCCGAGCCGCTGGACAGCGAGTAGCGCAGCGTGCTGAAGGTCTTGCCCTGGCGCTCCAGCCAGTCGGCGATGATCAGCCAGAAGGTGGGCACGCCGCAGGTCAGCGTCACGCGCTCGCCCTCCAGCAGCTCGTAGAGCTTGTCGGGCTCGTAGTTGCGGCCCGGCAGCACCAGCTTGGCGCCGTGCATCGGCGCCAGGTAGGGGAACTGCCAGGCGTTGCCGTGGAACATCGGCGCCATCGGCATCATCACCGGCAGGTCGCCGTTCTCGGCGCGCAGGCCGATCAGCGGGCCGAACAGCATCGCCGTCAGGATGGCCGAGCGGTGCGAGTACACCACCCCCTTGGGGTTGCCGGTGGTGCCCGAGGTGTAGCAGATGGTCGAGGCGCTGCGCTCGTCGAACTCGGGCCAGTCGTAGTGCCCGGCTTCGGCGGCCAGCAGGTCCTCCATGCACAGCAGCTTCGGCAGCGTGGTCGACGCCGGCATGCCGGCGCGGTCGCTCATCATCACGCAGGCCTCGACCGTGGTCAGCTGCGGCGCGATCTTCTCGACGATGGGCAGGGTCATCGCGTCGACGAAGAGCAGGCGGTCCTCGGCGTGGTTGATGATGTAGACCAGCTGCTCGGGGTAGAGCCGCGGGTTGACGGTGTGCAGCACCGCGCCGGTGCCCGAGACGCCGTAGAACATCTCGAACTGGCGGTGGGTGTTCCAGGCCAGGGCGCCGACGCGGTCGCCGGGCTGCATGCCCAGGCGGCCCAGCGCATGGGCCAGCTGGCAGATGCGGCGGTAGGCCTCGCCGTAGGTGTAGCGGAACAGCGTGCCGTCGATGTTGCGGCTGACGATCTCGGTGCCGGCGTGGAAGCGGGCGGCGTGCCGGATGATCGCGGAGATCATCAGCGGCTTGTCCATGATCAGGCCTTGCAGGGGCATGGCGTCGGGTCCTTCCAGCGGTGGTGGGGGCGGGGGCTCAGTGCGGCGCGGCCTGCAGGCGCAGGCGGGCGCCGGCCAGCGCGGCGGCGGGCAGCTCCAGGGTGTCGGGGGCGTCGGCCGGCACGGTGGTGGCCAGGCCGGCGGCCTGCAGGCGTTCGCGCAGCGCGGCGTCGTCGCGCACCTGCAGCGCCAGCGCGTACAGGCCCTCGCCGCGCGCGGCCAGGTGGGCGGCCAGCGCGGCGCCGCCCGGGCGGGCCGCGTCGCGCACCGCCAGCAGCTCGACCGTGGCGCCGCGCGGCGCGCGCACGCGGGCGCGGGCCAGGCCCAGCGCGTCGTCGTGCCCGGGGCTGTCCACCGCCAGGCCCAGGCCGTGGCCCCAGGTGGCGCAGGCGCGGTCCAGGTCGCGCACCGCGACCTGCACCCGCTGCACGCCCGACAGCGGGCTGGGCGGGCTGCCGGGCGGCGGCTCGCCCAGGAAGGAATCCACCGGGTAGACGCGCACCAGCACGCCGTGGGTGCTGGCCGGGTGCAGGTCGCGCCCGCCGGCGCCGGCCATGCGCGGCAGCACCTGCAGGCCGCGGCCGGCCAGGGCCTGGGCCTCGGCGTCCGGGTCGGGCGCCTCCAGCATCAGCGCGAACAGGCCGGGGCCGCGCCGGTCCAGAAAGCGCTGCAGGCTCTGGCTGAGCGGGGCGTCGGCCACCGCGGGGCTCATCAGCTCGATGTGGCTGCCGCCGGGCGGCACGCACATGGCCAGCCGCGCACCCAGCGGGCCCAGGTACTGCGCCGTCAGGTCGACCACCGGCAGGCCCAGCGCGTGGCGGCAGGTGGCCAGCAGGCCGTCGAAGTCCGGCGTGGCGATCGCGATGCGCGGCAGGGCGGTGATCATGGCGGGGCTCCCGGACGGGGCGCGCGCCATCGCGCCCGACGGCGCACCCTGGTGCTCAAGTGGCGCAGATGGGGTCCGCGCTGACCATCCGGTCGTTCCCTGTCGGTGGCAGTCCCGGTGCCGGGCAGCCAGTTCGTGCAAGACACGCCGGGCGCAGGGGCGTCCCGCTTCGGCGCCCGGTGGCGGCGCTCAGGCCGTGCGCCGCGCCCGGTAGAGCATGTCCAGCGTGATGTGCCGGACCTCGAGCTTGCTCTGCTCGATGTGGGCGCGCAGCAGGCGCTGGGCCTCGTCGGCGCGGCGGCGGGTGATGGCGCGCAGGATGCGCGCGTGCTCCTCGTAGGTGGCGTCCACCCGCGCAGGCTTGGTGAAGTCCAGCCGGCGGATGATGCGGATGCGCTCGGTGATCTCCTGGTGCACCCGGGCCATCTCGCGGTTGCCGCTGCCCTGCACCAGCAGGGCGTGGAAGCGCTCGTCCAGCGCGCCGACGGCGGCCGCGTCGCTGGCGCGCTCGGTGGCCGGCACCAGCCAGGTGTCGGCCAGGGCCTGCAGGCCGGGGCGCTGCTCGTGCTCGGCCAGGTGGCGGGCGGCCTCGCACTCGATCAGGATGCGCAGGTCGTACAGCTCGTCCATCACGTCGAAGTCCAGCGGCGCCACCTGCCAGCCCTGCTTGGGCAGCAGCTGCAGAAAGCCCTCGCGGGCCAGGCGCTGCAGCGCCGCGCGCAGCGGCGTGCGGCTGACCTGCACGCGCTGCGCCAGCTCGGTCTCGGAGAAGCGGTCGCCCGGCATCAGCGCGAAGTCGAAGACCATCTGCTTGACCTGCGCGTAGGCCTGGTCGGCCAGGGTGACGGGCTCGCCCTCGGTGGCGGCCAGGATGGGGGACGGGACGGGACGGGGAGGCACGCTGGAGGACTGGTGGCCGGACGGGGCAATGATAGGCAGGCTCAGGCCCCGCTCTCGAAGGGGACCATGCTGACGTGGGCGGCGACGATCCGCCAGCCCTCGGGCAGACGCGCCCAGGTCTGGGTCTGGAAGCCGCGCAGCGGGGTGTCGCTGCGCACGAACTCGACCTGGGCCACCGCGCAGTCGGGGCCGAAGGCGTGCAGGCGCAGGTGCTCCAGGCGCCGGGTGAAGGCGGGTGCCGGGGTGGCGGCGCGGTAGGCCACCAGCTCGGCGATGCCCCACTGCCGGTCGGCGATGCCGTAGCGGGTGACCCGCGCGTCGGCCCAGAAGAAGGCGTTGAGCGCGGCCACGTCGTTGGCCATCAGCGCGCGCTCGTAGTCGTCGAACAGCGCGGCCAGCTCGGCCAGCACCCGCGGGTCGTCGATGGCGTCGGCGCCGATCATGCGGCCTCCGGCGCGGCGGCGCGCGCGGCCAGGTAGGCGCGCCAGCCGCCGTGGGCGCTGATGTCGGGCGCGCCCTGCAGCGCGGCGCCCTCGCAGATGAAGCCCTTGACCCAGCGCCCGTCGGCCAGCTGCACGTTGCCCAGTCCCAGCGGCGGCGGGATCAGCGCCAGGAAGCTGCCGACGCGGTCCAGCGGCAGCTCGTAGACCTCCAGCGCGATGGCGTGGCCGGCCTCGCCCTCGGCCACGCGGGCCAGGCCGGGCTTGGGCGGCACGCTGCCGGGCAGGGCGTGCAGGCGGTAGTGCGGCGCGCTGTGGGTGCGCGCCAGCAGGCGCGCGCCACGCTCGACCAGCTGGCCGTGCAGCGGCAGGCCCTCCAGGTGGGCGCCGACCACGGCCAGCGCCAGCGTCGGGGCGGCGGCCGGCCAGCCGGCGGGCATGCGGTCGGCCGCGCGCGCGGCGCGCCCGGTGGCGCCCAGCGTGGCCGGGCCGGCAGCCTCCCAGCGCAGGCCCCAGTCGGCCAGCGCGGCGTCGGCGCCGCCGGGGCCGACCAGGGTGATGCCGAAGGGCAGGCCCTGCGCCGGCAGCAGCGCCGGCAGCGCCAGCGCCGACCAGCCCAGCAGGTTGACGAAGTTGGTGTAGCGGCCCAGTTCGCTGTTGCGCTCGACCGGCGCCTGCGCCACCGCCGCCCGGGTGGGGCAGGTGGGGGCGGTCGGCACCAGCAGCGCGTCGACCTGCTGCCACAGCGGCGCCAGCTGGGCGCGCAGCTCGGCCAGGCGGTAGCGGCCGCGGAAGGCCTCGGCGGCGTCGTAGCGCGCGGCCGCGCCGATGACGGCGGCCACCGTCGGGTCCAGCGCCTGCGGCTGCTCGGCCATCAACTGCTGCACCACGGTGTGGCGCTCGGCCACCCAGGGGCCGTCGTAGAGCAGGCGGGCCACCGCGTGCAGCGGCGCGAAGTCCAGCGGCACCAGCTCGGCGCCCAGCGCGCGGGCCCGGTCCAGCGCGGCCTCGTAGGCGCGGTCCCAGCCCAGCGCGGGGTCGCAGCCGGGCTCCGCCGGCACGCCCAGGCGCAGCGTGCGGCGCGTGCCGCCCAGCCAGCCGGGCTGCAGCAGCGGCTCGGCGAAGCGGGGCTCCTCGTCGGCGCCCTCGAGCACCGCCATCACCTGGGCGGCATCGGCCACGGTCAGCGCGAAGACGCTGACCACGTCCAGCGTGCGGCAGGCCGGCAGCACGCCGGCCATGGGCACGCGACCGGGCGAGGGCTTCAGGCCGACCAGGTGGTTGAAGCCGGCCGGCACGCGGCCCGAACCGGCGGTGTCGGTGCCCAGCGCGAAGGGCACCAGGCCCCGCGCCACCACCGAGGCCGAGCCCGAGCTGGAGCCGCCGCTGACATAGGCCGGGTCGAAGCTGTTGGGCACCTCGCCATAGGGCGAGCGCGTGCCGACCAGGCCGGTGGCGAACTGGTCGAGGTTGGTCTTGCCGACCAGCACGGCGCCGGCGGCCTGCAGGCGCTGCACCACGGTGGCGTTGCGCGCCGGCAGGTGGGCGAAGGCCGGGCAGGCGGCGGTGGTGGGCAGGCCGGCGACGTCGATGTTGTCCTTGACCGCGAAGGGCACGCCCCACAGCGGCGTGGCCGGCCCGCGCGGCGGCAGTGCCGCCACCTGGGCGGCCACCTGGGCGGAATTGCAGCGCAGGATCCAGGCCGGGTCATCGGCGGCCAGGCGGGCGGCCAGCGCGGGCAGCAGGGTGGCGGGATCGGCGCCGGCGTCGTAGGCGGCGCGCCAGTCGGCCAGGGTGTGGAGGTCGGTGTTCATGGCTGCAGGGCGTGGATCAGGTCGTCGGCCAGTGCCGTCCAGCCGACGATCGCGCCCTGGGCGGTGATCATGGCCAGCGTGGCGGCCTTGAATTCGGGGAAGTAGCTGGCGGTGCCGTCCTCGACCAGCAGGCATTCGTAGCCGCGGTCGTTGGCCTCGCGCATCGAGGTCTGCACGCAGACCTCGGTGGTCACGCCCATGAACACCAGGTGGCTGATGCCGCGCGCGCGCAGCGTCTCGTGCAGGCCGGTGGCGTGGAACATGCCCTTGCCGGGCTTGTCGACGACGAGCTCGCCGTCGACGGGCGCCAGCGCCGGCACGATCTGGTTGCCCGGCTCGCCGGCCACCAGGATGCGGCCCATCGGGCCGACGTCACCGATGCGCAGCGTCGGGTGGCCGCGGCCGCGCTTGGCCGGCGGACAGTCCGACAGGTCGGGTGCGTGGGCCTCCCGGGTGTGCACCGTCCAGCCGCCGGCGGCGCGCCAGGCGTCCAGCACGCGGCGCACCGTCGGCACGATGGCCTGCAGCGGCGCCACGTCGTTGCCCAGGCTCTCGCCGAAGCCGCCGGGCTCGACGAAGTCGCGCTGCATGTCGATGACGACCAGCGCGGTGTGCGCCAGGTCAAAGTGGTAGGGGAAGGGCCGCGCGGCGGCCAGCGTGGTCATCATGCCGCCACCTTGCCGGCGTCGTGCGCCGCCTCGTGTCCATGTCCGCGCCCGCCCATGAAGGCGCCCAGCGAGGCGCGGTCGGCGCCGGCCGCGGGCACGTCGTGGACGATGCGGCCCTCGCTCATCACCACGATGCGGTCGGCCAGCGCCAGCAGCTCGTCCAGGTCCTCGCTGACCAGCAGCACCGCGGCGCCGCGGTCGCGCGCGGCGAGCAGGCGGCCGTGGATCTCGGCCACCGCGGCGAAGTCCAGGCCGAACACCGGGTTGCTGACCAGCAGCAGCTCGGCCTCGCCGGCCAGCTCGCGGGCCAGCACGGCGCGCTGCACGTTGCCGCCGGACAGGGTGCGGATCGCCGCGCGCTCGCCCTGGGTCTTGACGCCGTACTCGGCGATCCAGGCCCGGGCACGCGCGCGCAGCGCGCCCCAGCGCACCAGGCCGCCGCGGGCCCAGGGCGCCTCGTCGAAGCTGCGCAGCGCCATGTTCTGGGCCACGCTGAGCTCGCTGACGCAGGCGTTGGCCAGCGGCTCCTCGGGCAGCGCGCGCACCTTGCGCGCGCGGTTCTCGGCGCGGCGGGCGCGGAAGGGCCGGCCGTCGACCCGCACCGCGCCGCCGGCGCGCTCGCGCTGGCCGGTCAGCGCCTGCATCAGCTCGCGCTGGCCGTTGCCGCTGACGCCGGCCACGCCGACGATCTCGCCGCCGCGCACCTGCAGGCTGAGCGCCTGCACGGCCGGCTCGCCGCGGTCGCCCATGACCTGCAGCGCGTCGATGGCCAGCTTGACGGCGCCCGGCTGGCGGTCGGCGCGCGGCGCGCGGCCGGTGGCGCCGGCGGTCGCGCCGTCGGACCGGCCCTCGCCGACCATCGCCGCGGCCAGGCGCTGCGGCGTGCACTGGGCCACCGGCAGGCTCTCGACCAGCTGGCCGCGGCGCAGCACGCTGACGTCGTCGGCGTAGGCCATCACCTCGCGGAACTTGTGGGTGATCAGCACCACCGAGCAGGCCCCGCTGGCGGCCTGGGCGCGCAGCGCGCCCAGCACCTCGTCGGCCTCCTGCGGTGTCAGCACCGAGGTCGGCTCGTCCAGGATCAGCAGCCGCGGCTTGAGGAACAGCTGCTTGAGGATCTCCAGCTTCTGCTTCTCGCCGGCCGACAGGTCCAGCGGCGTGGCGTCCAGCGGCAGGCGGAAGGGCGTGGTCTGCAGAAAGGCCTCCAGCTCGGCGCGGGCGGCCGGCCAGTCGATGACCATCGGCAGGTGGCCGCGCGCCAGCAGCAGGTTCTCGGCCACCGTCATCCCCGGCACCACGGTGAAGTGCTGGTAGACCATGCCGATGCCCAGGTCGCGGGCGACGGTGGGGGCGTGGATGTCCTGCTCGCGGCCGTCGACCAGCACCGCGCCGTCGTCGGGCCGGTAGTAGCCGACGATGCATTTCACCAGGGTGCTCTTGCCGGCGCCGTTCTCGCCCAGCAGGGCGTGCACGGTGCCGGGGCGCACGGTGAGGCTGACGCCGTCCAGCGCGGTGAAGGCGCCGAAGCGCTTGGTCAGCTGGTAGGTCTCCAGGGTCAGCGCGCCGTCGGGGGGCGGGGCGCTGGGCGGGATGCGTTCGGTCATGGGGCGTTCATCTCGCGGCGGAAGACTTCCAGCGTGTGCGCCTTGACGCGCACGAAGTCGGGGTCGGCGGTGTCCTCGGGCTGGCGCGGGCGCGGCAGGTCGAAGGGCACGATCTCGGCGATGCGGGTGGGCCGGCGCGTCAGCAGCAGGATGCGGTCGGCCAGGAAGACGGCGTCCTCCAGGTCGTGGCTGACGATGACCATGGTGGTGCCGGTGGCGAGGTGCGCCTCCTGCAGCTTGGCGCGGATGAACAGCGTCATCTCGAAGTCCAGCGCGCTGAAGGGCTCGTCGAGGAACAGCACCTCGGGCCGCGTCGCCAGGCTGCGCATGATGCACACCGTCTGCATCTGGCCGCCGGACAGCTCGTAGGGGTAGCGCTGCAGGTCGAAGCGGATCTCGAACAGCGCCACCAGCTCGTCGACGCGGGCCTTCACCTCGGCCGGCTTCAGGCCCTGGCGCTTGAGCGGGTAGGCGATGTTGTCCCAGGCGCTGAGCCAGGGGAACAGCGCGTCGCGGTAGTTCTGGAAGACGTAGCCGATCTGCGTCTCGCGCAGCGTCTTGCCGTCGAACAGGATCTCGCCGGCGTCCACCGGCACCAGGCCGGCGATCATGTTCATCAGCGTGCTCTTGCCGCAGCCGTTGGGGCCGAAGATCGAGACGATCTTGCCGCGCGGCAGGTCCAGGTTGAAGTGGCTGTACAGCGGCGCGCCGGCGAAGCTCTTGCACAGACCGCGCACGGTGACGTGGGTCTGCGGTGCGGCCGGCAGCTCGGTGACGCTGTGCACCGGGGTCGGGGCCAGCACGCCGGGGGGGAGGGCGGAGGTCATGCCTTGCCGCTCCAGTGGATCAGCCGCTTCTCGGCCAGCAGGAACAGCAGGTTCAGGCCGTAGCCCAGCGCGCCGGTGACCAGGATGGAGCAGTACATCTCCTGGACGTTGAAGACCTGCTGGGCGTCGATGATGCGGTGGCCCAGGCCGGTCTCGCTGCCGATGAACATCTCGGCGACGATGACGATCACCAGCGCCATGCTGACCGCGCTGCGCAGGCCGACGAAGGTCTGGGCCAGGCTCTCCATCAGCAGCACGTCCTTGAACACGTGCCAGCGCGAGACGCCCATGATCTGCGCGGCCATCACCCGGGTCTTCTTCGCGTTCATCACGCCGTAGGCGCTGTTGAACAGCACGATCAGCATGGCGCCGAAGCTGGCGATGGCGATCTTGTTGATGTCGGTGATGCCGAAGATCAGCAGGAACAGCGGGATCAGCGCCGAGCTGGGCGTGGAGCGGAAGAAGTCGATCAGGAACTCGACGCTGCGGTAGGCGCCCTCGCTGGCGCCCAGTGCGATGCCCAGCGGCACGCCGATGGCCACCGCGATGCCGAAGCTGGCCAGCGTGCGGTACACGGTGGCCCACAGGTCGGGCAGGATGTGGCCGCTGGCGAACACGCCGGCCAGGTGGGCCAGGGTGTCGGCCGGCGGCGGCAGCAGCACCGCCTTGACCCACTGGGCCGAGATCATCAGCTGCCAGAAGGCCAGCAGCAGCAGCGGGCCGATCAGCGGCAGCAGTCGCTTGTCGCGGAGCGCGCGCATGCCGGTCAGCCCGCGTAGAGCAGCGACTTCACGTCCAGCCGCTTGCTGAAGATCTTGCGCTCGGTGAAGACGTCGAAGAACTTCTGGAAGTAGGCCACGTCGCTGGGCTTGAACTCGTTGTACAGCGTGAAGCCGGACAGCGGCACCTCCTTGACCAGCGATTCCTCGATGGCGGTGAAGCCGTCCAGGTGGGTGCGCGACTCGGCCGGGTTCTTGCGCACCCAGTCCACCGCCTTGGCGTAGGCGGCGATGTAGCGCTTCGCCAGCTCGGGCTTGTCCTTGAGGAAGGCGGTGGTCACGCTGGCCGAGCCGCCGAACCAGGGCGCATCGGCGTCGCCCAGCACGTACTTGGCGATCACGCCCGGCTCCAGCACCCGGGTCAGGCCCTTCAGCCGGCCGGCGGTGCCGGTGGGCTCCAGCGTGTAGACGGCGTCGACCTGGCCGGCGGCCAGCGCCGGCACGTGCTGGCCGATGGGCAGCTCGGTGACCTGCGGGTTGGCGATGCCGTTGCGCTCCAGGATGATCTTGGCCAGCGTGACGTTCTGGATGCCGGGGCCCGAGGCCACCTTCTTGCCGGCCAGCTCGCTGATGGCCTTGATCGGCGAGTCCTTGGGCACGACGAACTCGTCCAGCACCAGCGTGCGGTTGCTGGGGTTGCTGCAGATGATCTTGAACAGGTTGGGGCTGGTGATTTCGGCCAGGCCCAGCGCGGCGCTGGCCGTGCCGTTGGCGCTGCCGTGGATGCGGCCGGCGATCATGGCCTCGGCCACCTGCTGGGCGCTGGCGAACTTGGCGCCCTCCACGGGCAGCCCGGCCTCCTTGAAGATGCCGCGCTCCAGGCCCACGTACAGCGGCAGGCCGGAGGCGATGGGCCAGTAGCCGATCAGGATCTTGTCGTCGGCGGCCAGCGATTTGCGGCTGAGGCCCAGCAGGGCCGGCATGGCCAGCGCGGCCTGCACGGCGCGGCGGCGGTTCATCGGGGCGGTCATGGGGGGCGGTCTCCGGAAGGGATGGGGCGTGGTGGCCGGCGGGCGGGGGCGTCAGAAGGTGGCCAGCAGGTCCAGCACGGCCTGCGAGTCGGACACGGCGCCGAACACGCCGCCCTGCATCTGGATCATCTTCAGCGCGGCCTCGTGGTTGCCGCGGTCGGTGGCGCCGGTGCAGTCGCCGAGCATCACGCACTCGAAGCCGCGGTCGTTGGCCTCGCGCATCGTGGTGTGCACGCACACGTCGGTGGTGATGCCGGTGAGGATCAGGTTGCGGATGCCGCGGGTGTGCAGGATCAGCTCCAGGTCGGTGGCGCAGAAGCTGCCCTTGCCGGGCTTGTCGATGATGGGCTCGCCGGGGACCGGGTAGAGCTCGGGGATGATGTCCCAGCCCGGCTCGCCGCGCACCAGGATGCGGCCGCAGGGCCCGGCGTCGCCGATGCCGGCGCCGATGCGCTGGCTGCGCCAGCGCTTGTTGGCCGGCAGGTCGGCCAGGTCGGGGCGGTGGCCCTCGCGGGTGTGGATCACGTGCAGGCCGGTGCGGCGGGCCTCGGCCAGCAGCTTCTTCAGCGGCTCGATCGGTGCGCGGGTCAGCGACAGGTCATAGCCCATCTTGTCCACGTAGCCGCCGACGCCGCAGAAGTCGGTCTGCATGTCGATGATGACCAGCGCGCTGTTCTGCGGCGTGAAGTCGCCGTCGTAGGGCCAGGCATAGGGTTCGGAACGCAACGTGGGCATCGCGCATCACTCCTGCTCGAAGGGGTTGGGCTCGGCGCCGCGGTAGCGGCGTTCGGGGGCCGGGAAGCCGAAGCCGCGGCCGTCGGTGACCTGCACGCGGTCGTGCCAGGGCAGGCGGTAGCGGCCGTGCACCATGTCCTGCATGAAGGTGTAGGGGCAGTCCTGGGCGCCGCCCTGCACCGCCACGTAGCCGCGGTGCCAGAGCTGGTAGGGGTTGTTCTCCACGCCCCAGCCGGCGCGGGCCTCGCGCACCAGGTCGGGCCGCAACTCGGCGCTGACGATCTCGTCGGGGCGGTTGCCACCCTGCACCATCACCGTGCCGTCGAAGCTGCAGAACATGGCCTCGCCCATGGAGTCGAAGCTGCCGTCGCTGCCGCACAGGCAGACGCTGGCGGTGTAGGCCAGGTTCTGGAAGGCGTTGGCCTGGTTGGTGATCTGCCAGGCATGGCGGATCGGCGCCGTGTAGCCGGCGGTGCGCAGGATGATCTCGGCGCCCTTGTAGGCGGCCTCGCGCGCCATCTCGGGGAACATGCCGTCGTGGCAGATGATCAGCGCCAGCTTGCTGCCGTTCGGGCCGTCGCACACCGGCACGCCCATGTTGCCTGGCTCCCAGGCCTCCACCGGCACCCAGGGGTGCAGCTTGCGGTAGTACAGGCGGATCGCGCCCTGGTCGTCGATGACCAGGCCGGTGTTGTAGGGGTTGCCCTGGGGGTTGGCCTCCATGATCGAGAAGCAGCCCCAGACCCGGTGTTCGACGCAGGCGGCCTTGAACAGCGCCACCTCGGGCCCGTCCAGCGTGCACATCAGCTCAGGCGCGGTGTTCATGCTCAGGCCGTGCAGCGCGTACTCGGGGAACACCACCAGGTCCATCGTGCCCAGGTTGCGCCGCGCCTTGCCGACCATCCAGGCGATGCGCTCGGCCTGGGCCTGCAACTGGGCGGGCGTCTCCACCAGCGGCAGCTGCAGCTGCACCAGGCCGACGACGACGCCGTTCGGCGACTTGTTCAAACCTCCCAGACCGCTCATCGCGAGACCCCCAGCTCCATCGGTGCACCCTTGATCGATTGCCGCGGCGAGCAGCTGGCCACCAGGATGGCCAGCGTCAGCGCGTACGGCACGGCGTTGAACAGGTAGTAGCCGCCGCTGACGCCCACGCTCTGCAGCGCCGGGCCGATGGCCCCGGTGCCGCCGAACAGCAGGGCCGCGCCCAGGCAGCGCCAGGGCTGCCAGCGCGCGAAGATCACCAGCGCCACGGCGATCAGCCCCTGGCCGCTGGACAGGCCCTCGTTCCAGCTGCCCGGGTAGTACAGCGACAGCGAGGCGCCGCCCAGCCCGGCGATGAAGCCGCCGGCGGTGGTGGCCGCCACGCGCACCGCGTTGACCGAATAGCCCAGCGCGCGGGCGGCGTCGCTGGAATCGCCCGCCATGCGCACCACCAGGCCCAGCCGGGTGTTGGCCAGGCCCCAGGCCAGCAGCGCGGCCAGCGCCACGCCCAGCGGGAACAGCGCGTTGACCGACAGCGCCGACTGCACGCCGGGCGAACTGCTCCAGGCGCCCAGCGGCAGCGCCGGGATCTGCGGCGCCTGCGGCTGGATCAGCGGCTTGCCCAGGTAGAAGGCCAGGCCGGCGCCCAGCAGCATCAGCGCGATGCCGGTGGCGATGTCGCTGACGCGCGGCAGCGAGCACAGCAGGCCGTGCAGCAGGGCCAGCGCCGCGCCGCTGAGCCCGGCCAGGGCCACGCCCAGCCAGGGCGAGCCGGTCAGGTAGCTGCCGGCGAAGCCGGCCATCGCGCTGAACACCAGCACGCCCTCCAGGCCCAGGTTGATGCGCCCGCTCTTCTCGGTCAGGCATTCGCCCAGGCTGACGAAGAGGAAGGGCGTGCCCACCCGCACGGCGCCGCCGACGATGGCCAGCAGCAGGTCGAGCCACGCATCGATGGTCATGCGACCGCCTTTCCACCCGCCGCGGCGAGCTTGAGCCGGGGCTGCGGCAGGCGCAGCTGGAACAGCCGGCCGCGCAGCGCCTCGGCCGCCAGGATGAAGACGAAGGCGAAGCCCTGCAGCACCAGCACCGACGCATCGGGCAGGCCCAGGCGGCGCTGCAGCAGGCTGCCGGCGGCCGCGAAGCCGCCGAACAGCAGGGCCACCGGCGGGATCGCCCAGGGGTTGTGCCGCGCGACGAAGCTGACCAGGATGCCGGTGTAGCCCAGGCCGGCGATCACCGAGGCGTTGGCCGCGGTGTGCACCGCAGCCACCTCCAGCGCGCCGGCCAGCCCGGCACAGGCACCGCCCAGCGCGCAGGCGGCGACGATCAGCCGGTCGGTGGGCAGGCCCACCAGGCGGGCGGTGCGCGCGTTGCCGCCGACCACGCGCAGCGAGAAGCCCTGGGCGGTGAAGCTGAGCCAGGCGCCGGCCAGCACGCACAGCGCGAGGCCGATGGCCAGGCCCCAGTGCACGTCGCCCAGCAGCGAGTCGGCGGCGATCGGCCCGATGCGCAGGCCCTCGTCCAGCGGCCGCGTCGACGGCTTGTTCAGGCTGGCCGGGTCGCGCATCGGCCCTTCGACGAAGTGCTTGAACAGCGCGATCGCGATGTAGCCCAGCAGCAGGCTGGAGATGGTCTCGTTGACGCCGCGCCACTGCCGCAGCCAGCCGGCCAGGGCGATCCAGGCCGCGCCGGCCAGCGCGCCGGCGGCCAGCACCAGTGCGCTGCCCGCGGCGTTGCCCGGCAGCGGCAGCAGGTAGGGCAGGCCGGCGCAGGCCAGCGCGCCCAGCACCAGCGCGCCCTCGCCGCCGATCACGGTGAGGCCGGCGCGCGCCGGCAGCGCCACCGCCAGCGCGGTCAGCATCAGCGGCGCCGCCCGCTGCAGCGTGTTCTGCCACGAGAAGGCGTCGCCGAAGGCGCCCCGGAACAGCAGCGTCCAGGCTTCGAGCGGGCTGTGGCCGCCGAACCAGACGAACAGGCCGAACAGCGCCAGCGCTGCCGCCAGCGCCATCAGCGGCAGCAGCAGGGCCTCGGCGGCGTCGTGCCAGCGGCGGGCGGCGGCCATGGTGTCAGACCTTGCCGACCACGCCTTCGACCAGGTAGTTCATGCTCTCCAGCTCGAGGTCGGTCTGCTTGAAGACCTTGCCGGCCGGGATCACCACCTTGCCGGTGTTGTCCTTGAGCTCGCCCTTGAAGATGTCGAAGCTGCCCTTGAGCATGGCGGCGCGCACCGACTCGGCCTGCTTGCGGGCGCCCTCGCTGACGGCGCTGCCGTAGGGGCTGCTCTTGACGAAGCCGTCCTTGAGCCCGCCACGCACGAAGTTGGGGTGCGGCTTGCCCGACTGGGCCGCCTCGATGATCTGCTTGTAGGCGGTGATCCAGTTCCACTCGGCGCCGGTCAGGTAGGCGGCCGGGGCCAGCTTGGCCTGGCTGGCGTGGTAGCCGCAGACGAACTTGCCGCGCTTGGCCGCGGTCTCGACGATGACCTTGGGGCCGTCCACGTGCATGGTGAACACGTCGATGCCCTGGTCGGCCAGGCTGTTGGTGGCCTCGGCCTCCTTGACCGGCATGCTCCAGTCGCCGGTGAAGATCACCGTGGTGGTGATCTTCGGGTCGACCGAGCGCGCGCCCAGCGTGAAGGCGTTGATGTTGCGCAGCACCTGCGGGATGGGCTTGGCGGCGATGAAGCCCAGCTTCTTGCTCTTGCTGGCGTGGCCGGCGACCACGCCGTTGAGGTACTGCGCCTCGTCGATGTAGCCGAAGAAGCTGCCCGCGTTCTTCGGGTGCTTGGCCTCGTTCCACAGCCCGCCGCAGTGGGCGAAGCGCACATTGGGGTTCTTCGGCGCCAGCGCCAGGATGTGCGGGTCGAAATAGCCGAAGGAGGTGGGAAAGAGCAGGCCCGCGCCGTCCTGCGCGATCATGCCCTGCATGGTCTTCTGCACCGCGTTGGTCTCGGGGACGTTCTCCTCCTCGACGACCTTGAGGCCGGGCAGCTTCTTGACCAGGGCCGCGGCCTCGGCATGGGCCTGGTTGTAGCCGTAGTCGTCGCGCGGGCCGACGTAGATGAAGCCCACCGTCAGCGGCTTCTGCCCCAGGGCCGGCAGGCCCCAGCCGGCGGTGGCCAGGCCGGCACCCGCGGCGCCCATGTCACGGATCCATTGCCGGCGGTTCCATTGCGATCGCGTCATCCTTGCTCTCCTGTGTTGCGGACCGGGGCCGCCCGGCGTGGTGCCCTGAGCGGTGTTCTGACCGGTATACAAGCAAGCGACGGGCCACGGCTTTCGACGGTTTCGGGGCGTCCGGTGCACCGCGGGCGTGCATCGGCGGCCACCGGGGCGGTGCAGTCGGGTGCGTTCCGCACCGAGGCGACGCTGGACGCGCCGGCGCTGGCGACAATGGGGGACCGCACCGACCCGAGCCGCGCATGCCCGCCCAAGACCCGCACGACCTGACGACCCTGCTGGACCGCGTGGCCGCGCTCGTCCGCGACGCCGGCGACACGGTGATGGCGATCTACCGCAGCGACTTCACGGTGCAGGACAAGGCCGATGCGTCGCCGGTGACCCTGGCCGACCAGCAGGCCGAGGCGGTGATCCTGGCCGGGTTGCGCGCGCTGACGCCCGAGTGGCCGGTGGTCGCCGAGGAGGCGGTGGCGGCCGGCGGCCTGCCGGACCTGGCCGGGGCGCGCCGCTTCTGGCTGGTCGACCCGCTGGACGGTACGCGCGAGTTCGTCGCCCGCAACGGCGAGTTCACCGTCAACGTCGCGCTGGTCGAGGACGGCCGGCCGGTGCTGGGCGTGGTGCTGGCGCCGGCGCTGCCCGGCGCGCCGTCCGGCGGGCGGCTGTGGGCCGGTGCGGCGGGCGCGGGCGCCTGGACCGAGGACGCCGGCGGGCGCCGCGCCATCGCCTGCCGCCGGGTGCCGGCCGAAGGCTGGACGGTGCTGGCCAGCCGCTCGCACGGCGACGCCGCGGCGCTGGACGGCTTCCTGGCCGCGCACCCCGCCGGGCGGCGCCTGGCTCGGCTGGACAATGCCGGCTCCTCGCTCAAGCTGTGCCTGGTCGCCGAGGGCCGGGCCGACCTCTACCCGCGCCTGGGCCGCACCATGGCCTGGGACATCGCCGCCGGCCACGCGGTGCTGGCCGCGGCCGGCGGCAGCGTGCAGCGGCTGGACGACGGCCAGGCGCTGCGCTACGGCGGTGGCGGTTTCGAGAACCCGCATTTCGTGGCTTGCGGCCTGGGCGAGGGCTGACATCTTTCGCAACACGCCGAAACCGGGCTGCGATGCCCGCGCAGCGGCCGGCGGGCACGATGGACCCATGTTCAACCCCTGTGAAGGATCTGACATGCGTCCCTGGATCAAGCGCGGCCTGCTGGGCCTGTCCGGCCTGGCCATCGCCCTCGGCGGCCTGACCGCCTGCGGCCACCACCGCGGCCCGGCGGGCTGGAACGCCTCGCCCGAGGAGCAGGCGGCGATGCGCGACCGCATGGTCACGCGCATCAGCAGCAAGCTGGAGCTCAACGCCGAGCAGCAGGCCAAGCTGGCCACGCTGGCCGACCGCCTGCAGGAGCAGCGCCGCGCCCTGCGCGGCGAGGCCGCCGACCCGCGCGCCGAATGGACCGCGCTCGTCGCCGGCCCGCAGTTCGACCGCGCGCGGGCCCAGGCCCTGGTCAGCGGCAAGGCGGCGGCGGTCGAGGCCGGCAGCCCCAAGGTGATCGCGGCGGCGGGCGACTTCTACGACAGCCTGACGCCGGTGCAGCAGGCCAAGGTGCGCGAGTTCCTGCAGCACCGCGGCGGCTGGATGCGCCGCGGCTGAGGCCACGCGCCAGGCCGGCGCGTGCCGCGCCGGCGCCGCGCCGATCGCGGCTTGTCAGAATCGAGGCGCGGGGCCGGCGGGCCGGGCCCGCCGCCCCGGAGCCGATGCGATGACCCAGATCCTGCTGATCGACGACGACGCCGACCTGGGCGAGCCGCTGGCCGCCTACTTCCGGCGCTTCGACCTGCAGTTGGTGCAGGCGCTGCGGCCCAGCGAAGGCCTGGCCCGGCTGCGCCAGGGCGGCATCGACGCGGTGATCCTGGACGTGATGCTGCCCGAGATGGACGGCTTCGCGCTGTGCCGCACGCTGCGCCAGGAGAGCGACGTGCCGATCGTGATGCTGACCGCACGTGGCGAGGTGATGGACCGCGTGGTCGGCCTGGAACTGGGCGCCGACGATTACCTGCCCAAGCCCTTCGAGCCGCGCGAACTGGTGGCCCGGCTGCAGACCGTGCTGCGCCGGCGCCGCGCGCCGCCCGCCGCCGCGGATGGGCTGCTGCGCTTCGACGGGCTGGAGATCGACCCGGCCACCCGCGGCGTGCGCCGCCAGGGCGAGCCGCTGGAGCTGACCAGCACCGAGTTCGACCTGCTGCTGTTGCTGGCCCGCGCGCCGGGCAAGGTGTTCCACCGCGACGACATCCTGAACCAGCTGCGCGGCCACGAGGCCGAGCTCTACACCCGTGCGGTCGACGTGCTGGTCAGCCGGCTGCGCCGCAAGCTGGAGCCGCTGGACGCGATCAAGACCCTGCGCAACGTCGGCTACACGCTGGCGCTGCGGGCCGCGGCATGACCGCCGCGCCCGCCCGCGGCTGGCGGCAGCGGCTGGCGCATTCCATCCAGTGGCGGCTGCTGGGCCTGTTCCTGCTGCTGGCGCTGGCGACCAGCGCGGCCTTCCTGTTCGGCATGCAGAAGGCGCTGGGCGCCGGCTGGCGCGCCGCGGCGCGGCCGTTGCTGGTGGACTATGTCGAGCGTCTGGCCGCCGAGATCGGCAGCCCGCCCAGCGTGGCCCGGGCCCAGGCCCTGGTCGACCGCCTGCCGCTGACCGTGCGCATCGCCGGCCCGCAGGTGAACTGGCAGAGCCACCCAGGCTTGCCGCGCCCCCACCGCCGGCTGGAGCAGGGGGCACCGGAGGCCGAGGACCCCGGCGCCGACCACCTGCTGAGCCGGCTGACGGCGGACGGCCACCGCCTGGACTTCGGGCTGAGCGTGCAGCCCTGGCGCGACCGGCCGCGGGCCATCGGCTGGGCCACGCTGGCGGTGCTGCTGGTGCTGACGCTGGCCGCCTGGGTGGTCGTGCGCCGCCTGCTGCGGCCGCTGGACGACGTGCGCGCCGGGGCGCGGCGCTTCGGCACGGGCGACTTCAGCCAGCCGATCGTGCTGCGCCGCCGCGACGAGCTGGCCGACCTGGCGGCCGACGTCAACGCCATGGCCGCCAGCATCCACCGCATGCTCGAGGCCAAGCGCGCGCTGCTGCTGGCCATCAGCCACGAGCTGCGCAGCCCGCTGACCCGTGCGCGTCTGAACACCGAGCTGCTGCCCGAGGACGGCGAGGCCGGCGCCCGCCGCGCGGCCCTGCTGCGCGACCTGCAGGAGATGGCCAGCCTGGTCGGCGACCTGCTGGAGAGCGAGCGCCTCGGCGCCGGCCACGCCGCGCTGCAGCTTGAAATGGTGGACCCGGTGGCGCTGGCGCGCGAGGCCCTGGCGGCGCTGGACCGGCAGCACCCCGGGCACGGTGTGCAGTTGCAGGCCGCCGAGGCCTTGCCGGCCGTGCCGCTGGACCCGGCGCGCTGGCGCCTGCTGCTGCGCAACCTGCTGGACAACGCGCTGCGCCATGGCGGCGGCGCGGCGCCCCCGGTGCTGTGCGTGGCGCGCCAGGGGGACGCGGTGGCCTTCTGCGTGCGCGACCACGGCCCGGGCGTGCCACCCGAGGCCCTGCCGCACCTGGCCGAGCCCTTCTACCGGCCCGACAGTGCCCGCGCGCGTCAAGCCGGCGGCGTCGGGCTGGGCCTGACCCTGTGCCGCCTGGTGGCCGAGGCGCACGGCGGGCGCTTCAGCGTGCGCAACGGCCACGCCGGCAGCGTCAGCGGGCTGGAAGCCTGCGCCACCCTGCCGCTGGCCGGGCCGGTCGTGCGCGGCTGAGGGCTGGCGCCCGCGGCGCTCAGAACGCCTTCTCGCGCAGCACCTGCATCAGGTACTGGCCGTAGCCGTTCTTCAGCAGCGGCTGGGCCTGGGCGGCCAGCTGCTCGGCGCTGATCCAGCCGGCGCGGTAGGCGATCTCCTCGGGGCAGGCCACCTTCAGGCCCTGGCGCTTTTCCAGCGTGGCGATGAACTGGCCGGCCTCGAGCAGGCTGTCGTGGGTGCCGGTGTCCAGCCAGGCGTAGCCGCGGCCCATGATCTCCACCTCCAGCTGGCCCTGCTGCAGGTAGGTGGCGTTGACCGTGGTGATCTCCAGCTCGCCGCGGGCGCTGGGCTGGATGCTGGCGGCGATGTCGCAGACCTGCTGGTCGTAGAAGTACAGGCCGGTCACCGCGTAGTTGCTCTTCGGCACCTTCGGCTTTTCCTCGATCGACAGCGCGTGTTGCTGGCGGTCGAACTCGACCACGCCGTAGCGCTCCGGGTCGTTGACGTGGTAGGCGAAGACGCTGGCGCCGCTGGGGCGGGCATTGGCGCGCTGCAGCAGGCCGGCGAAGTCGTGGCCGTAGAAGATGTTGTCGCCCAGCACCAGGGCGCTGGGGTGGTTGCCGACGAACTGGCGGCCGAGGATGAAGGCCTGGGCCAGGCCGTCCGGGCTGGGCTGCACGCAGTAGCTCAGGTTCAGGCCCCAGCGGTGGCCGTCGCCCAGCAGGGCCTCGAAGCGCGGCGTGTCCTGTGGCGTGCTGATGACCAGGATGTCGCGGATGCCCGCCAGCATCAGCGTGCTCAGCGGGTAGTAGACCATCGGCTTGTCGTACACCGGCAGCAGCTGCTTGCTGATGGCCAGCGTGGCCGGGTGCAGCCGGGTGCCGGAACCGCCGGCCAGGATGATGCCCTTGCGTTGCATGGTCGTGCGCTCCCTCTGGGTCGGGCCTCAGGCCTGGCCGTACTGCTGGCTGACCCAGTCGCGGTAGGCCCCGCTCTGGACGTTCTTCACCCATTCGGCGTTGGCCAGGTACCACTGCACCGTCTTGCGGATGCCGGTGGCGAAGGTCTCGGCCGGGCGCCAGCCCAGTTCGCGCTCGATCTTGCGCGCGTCGATGGCGTAGCGGCGGTCGTGGCCCGGGCGGTCGGCGACGTAGGTGATCAGCCGGCTGTAGGGGCCGGCCGGGTCGGGGCGCAGCTCGTCGAGCAGCGCGCACACCGTCTTGACGATGTCGATGTTGGCCTGCTCGTTCCAGCCGCCGATGTTGTAGGTCTCGCCGACGCGGCCACCGGCCAGCACCGCGCGGATGCCGCTGCAGTGGTCGGTGACGTAGAGCCAGTCGCGGATCTGCTGGCCGTCGCCATACACCGGCAGCGGCTTGCCGGCCAGCGCGTTGACGATCATCAGCGGGATCAGCTTCTCGGGGAAATGGTAGGGCCCGTAGTTGTTGCTGCAGTTGGTGGTCAGCACCGGCAGGCCGTAGGTGTGGTGCCAGGCGCGCACCAGGTGGTCGCTGGCGGCCTTGCTGGCGCTGTAGGGGCTGTTGGGCTCGTAGGGGTGGGTTTCGGCGAAGGGCGGGTCCTGCGGCTTCAGGCTGCCATAGACCTCGTCGGTGCTGACATGGTGGAAGCGGAAGGCGGCCTTGGCGTCGGCGTCCAGCGTGCCCCAGTAGGCGCGCGCGGCCTCCAGCAGCGTGAACGTGCCCTCGACATTGGTCTTCATGAAGGCGCCGGGGCCGTGGATGCTGCGGTCGACGTGGCTCTCGGCCGCGAAGTGCACGATGGCACGCGGTCGGTGTTCGGCCAGCAGGCGGTCGACCAGGGCACGGTCGCCGATGTCGCCGTGCACGAACACGTGGCGGGCGTCGCCGGCCAGCGATGCCAGGTTGGCCCGGTTGCCGGCGTAGGTCAGCGCGTCGAGGTTGACGACCGGCTCGGCCGCCGGGTCGGCCAGCCAGTCGAGCACGAAGTTGCTGCCGATGAAACCGGCGCCGCCGGTGACGAGGATCGTCATGCTCTTCTTCCTATTTCGGTGCCCGGCCGTAGGTGTCCTCGAAACGCACGATGTCGTCTTCGCCCAGGTAGCTGCCGGACTGGACCTCGATGATCTCCAGCGGCACCTTGCCGGGGTTGGCCAGGCGGTGGGTCTGGCCCAGCGGGATGTAGGTGCTCTGGTTCTCGCCGAGCAGGATCACCTTGTCGCCGTTGGTCACCTCGGCGGTGCCGGAGACGACGATCCAGTGCTCGGCGCGGTGGTGGTGCATCTGCAGGCTCAGGCTGGCGCCGGGCTTGACCAGGATGCGCTTGACCTGGTGGCGCGGGCCATGGTCGATGCTGTCGTACCAGCCCCAGGGCCGGTGCACCTTGCGGTGCAGGTTCTGCTCGTCGCGCTGGGCGGCGCTGAGCTGGTTGACGACCAATTTGACGTCCTGGCTGCGCGCGCGGTCGGTCACCAGCACGGCGTCGGGCGTCTCGACCACCACCACGTTGTCCAGGCCCACGGCGCTGACCAGGCGGCTGGTGGCGTGCACCAGGGTGTTGCGGCTGTCCTGGACGATGGCGTCGCCGACGCTGGCGTTGCCGTCGGCGTCCTTGGGCGCGACCTGCCAGACCGCATCCCAGGCGCCCAGGTCGTTCCAGCCGGCGTCCAGCGCGACCATGTGGATCGCGAAGGCGCTGCCCGGGCAGCGCTCCATCACCGCGTAGTCCACCGACTCGCTGGGCACGGCGCCGAACTCGGCCTTGCCCGGGCGCACGAACTTCGCGTCGGTGGCGCGCACCGCCCAGGCGGTGCGGGTGGCGCTGGCGATGTCGGGCCGGAAGGCCTGCAGCGCCGCCAGCCAGGTGCTGGCCTTGAGCACGAACATGCCGGCGTTCCAGAAGTAGCCGCCCTCGGCCAGGTAGCGCGCGGCGGTGGCGGCGTCGGGCTTCTCGACGAAGCGGGCCACCGCCGGTGCGTCGCCGCCGCCGTCGGCCACCTTGATGTAGCCGTAGCCGGTCTCGGGCCGGTCGGGCGTGATGCCCAGGATCACGATGGCGCCATCGGCCGCCGTGCGCACCGCGCGTTGCAGGGCCGCGGTGAAGGCGGGCTCGTCGGTCACCGTCTGGTCGGCGGGGGTCACCACCAGCACCGGGTCCTGGCCGGCTTCCTGCGCCGCCAGCGCGGCCAGGGTCACGGCCGGCGCGGTGTTGCGGCCCACCGGCTCCAGCAGCACGGCGGCCGGGTCGACCTGCAGTTCGCGCAGCTGGTCGAGCACCAGGAAGCGGTGCTCCTCGTTGCCGACGATGCAGGGCGCGGCCACCGCGATGTCGGCGGTCTGCAGGCCCTGCAGGCGCGCCACCGCCTGCTGGAACAGGCTGCTGTTGCCCGACAGCACCAGGAACTGCTTGGGGTAGCCGGCGCGCGACAGCGGCCACAGCCGGGTGCCGGACCCGCCGGCCATGATCACGGGTTGGACGGGGATGCTCATGCGGTGAAGCCGTTCGGGTTCAGGGTCTGCCAGCGCCAGCTGTCGGCGCACATGCGGTCCAGGTCGTGCCGGGCGGTCCAGCCCAGCAGCTGCCTGGCCAGCGCCGGGTCGGCGTAGCAGGCGGCCACGTCGCCGGGGCGGCGCGCCACGATGTCGTAGGGGATCTCGCGGCCGCTGGCCGCGGCGTAGGCCGCCACCAGTTCCAGCACGCTGTAGCCGCGGCCGGTGCCCAGGTTGACGGTCAGCGAGCCCGGCGCGTCCAGCAGCCGCCGCAGCGCGGCGACATGGCCCTCGGCCAGGTCGCTGACGTGGATGTAGTCGCGCACGCCGGTGCCGTCGGGCGTGGCGTAGTCGTTGCCGAAGACGCTCAGCCGCGCGCGCCGGCCCACCGCCACCTGGGCCACATAGGGCATCAGGTTGTTGGGGATGCCGCGCGGATCCTCGCCGATCTGGCCGGACTCGTGCGCGCCCACCGGGTTGAAGTAGCGCAGGATGGCGGTCTGCCACTGCGGGTCGGCGGCGCCGAGGTCGCGCAGGATGGTCTCGCCGACCAGCTTGGTCTGGCCGTAGGGGTTGGTGGCCGACAGCGGCATGTCCTCGGTGATCGGCAGCCGCGCCGGGTCGCCGTAGACGGTGGCGCTGCTGCTGAAGACCATGCGGCGGCAGCCGGCGGCCAGCATGGTCTCGCAGACGTTGACCAGACCGCCGAGGTTGTTGCGGTAGTAGGCCAGCGGCTTCTGCGTCGATTCGCCGACCGCCTTGAACGCGGCGAAGTGCACCACGGCGTCGATGGCGTGGCGGCCGAAGACGCCCTGCATCGCCGCCGGGTCACCCACGTCGGCGCGCTCGAACACCGGTGCCTGGCCGGACAGCCGTTGCAGGCGGTTCAGCACCTCGGGCGAGCTGTTGGAGAAGTCGTCCACGCCCACCACGTCGAAGCCGGAGGCCTGCAGGGCCAGCCAGGTGTGCGAGGCGATGTAGCCGGTGGCGCCGGTCAGCAGGATGGTGGCCATGGCGCGTGCGGTGTCATTGGACGGTGAGCTGGCCATAGCAGCTGAGCGTGGTGGCGCTCAGCGGCAGGCTCAGGGCGTGGTTGCCGCTGGTGCGCCTGTCGTGCCCCAGGTCGCAGCCGAGCTGGGCACTGCGCGTCGGCTGCCAGCGGCCGCCCAGCGACAGCGTCGTGGTGTTGTCGCTGCCGGTGGACGTGGCCAGGGGCAGCCCGGTGGCGGTGAACACCGTGCTGGCCAGCGCGCGGTGCGCGTAGCGTGCGCCGGCGTTCAGTCCGATCTTGGCGCTCAGTGCGTAGTTGGCGCGCAGGCCCAGCGCCGTGGTCGTGCGGCTGTCGTCGGTGACGCCGCTGCCGAACAGCCCCAGGTTGACCGCATCCGAGCTCTGGCCCGTGTCGCGCGACAGCGTGGTGTCCAGCCGCAGCTTGCCGGTGGGCTGCCAGCCCCAGACCAGCGAGCCGGTCAGCCCGGAGAAATCGCTGCCGGTGGCCCGGTCGTAGGACGTGTGCGTGGGGCTCAGGCGCAGCTTGAGCTGGCTGACCGCCGAGGGCGTCCAGTGCGCGGTGAGGTCGATGTCCTCGCGCTGCAGCTTGTCGGCACCGAAGTTGCCTGCACCGTCGTTGTAGAAGCGCGGGTAGGTGGCACGGGTCACCCGGCCGGCCGCGCCGACGGTCAGCGCGCCGCTGACCCGGTAGCGCAGACCCAGCGAGGCACGGTGCTGCCGGTATTCGGAGCTGTCGTACTCGACGGCCGAGTAGCTGCGCTGGCGCCAGCCCAGCGAAGCTTCGACGGTCCAGCGGCCCAGGCCGCCGAGCTGCGCGCGCGCGTCGATCCGATCGGTGCGCACCTGGTTCTTCCGGGTCTCGACGGTGCTGCCCGCGGTGCGGCTGTTGAACTGCGCCAGCGTCTGCTCGCTGCCAGCGCCGAGGGTGCCGGACAGGCGTTCGACGGTCTCCCAGTCCCAGTCCAGGTTGGCGGCGTAGGACTGGTTGTTCAGCGACTCGTTGCTGGCATAGCGGTTGGCGCGCAGGCTGCCCGAGCCGGACAGGCGCTGGCGGCCGATGCGCTGGTCCAGCCCGCCCACCAGCGAGGTGATGGACACCGTGTCGGACTTCTTCAGGCCCCGCTGGGTCAGCAGGGCGTCCTGCCCGTCGCCGACGCGGTAGAGGTTGCTGTCGTAGGCGAAGGACTGGGCCGCGCCCAGGTACCAGGGGCTGGTCTCGGCGGCGGCGGTGCCGGCGGTCAGGGCCAGCAGGGCGCCTGCGACGGCGTGGAGCGGGGTGAAGGGTCGGGGCATCGAGGGTCTCCTGGATCGGGCGGGGTGTCGCGTCGGCGGCGTCTCAGTAGGCCTTGGCGTCGGCGAAGACCGACTTGATCGTGCGCAGGATGATCACCAGGTCCAGTGCCAGAGACCAGTTGCGCAGGTACTCCAGGTCGTACTCGACGCGGGCCTGCATCTTCTCCAGCGTGTCGGTCTCGCCACGGTGGCCGTTGACCTGGGCCCAGCCGGTGATGCCCGGCTTGACCTTGTGGCGCACCATGTAGGCCTTGATCAACTGGCGGTACTGCTCGTTGTGCGCCACCGCGTGGGGGCGCGGGCCGACGATGCTCATGCGGCCCTGCAGCACGTTGATGAACTGCGGCAGTTCGTCCAGCGAGGTCTTGCGGATGAAGGCGCCGAAGGGCGTGATGCGCGGGTCGCCCTTGGTGGCCTGCTTGACGACGGCGCCATCGTCCATCGTGCGCATCGAGCGGAACTTGTAGACGACGATCTCCTCGCCACCCAGGCCGTTGCGCCGCTGCCGGAAGATCACCGGGCCGGGCGAGCTGAGCTTGACACCCAGCGCCACGATCGCCAGCAGCGGGGCGATCAGCGCCAGGATGACGCTGGCCAGCACGATGTCGCTGATCCGCTTGACCAGGCGGTTCATGCCGGTGAACGGCGTTTCGCAGATCCCCACCACCGGCACGCCGCCCATGTCCAGCAGCCGGCCCTGGATGATGCTGATGCCGAAGACGTCGGGCACGAAGTAGATCGACGCCGTGGTGTCCTGCAACTGCTCCATCAGCTCGATGATGCGCGGCTGCGAGCCCAGCGGCAGCGTGATGAACACTTCCTTGACGCCGTGCTCGCGGATGTACTGGGCGGCATCGCGCAGCGTGCCCAGCCTTTGCGTCGCGGTCTCGGGGTGGACGCGCGAGTCCTGGCGGTCGTCGAAGAATCCGGCGCAGTCGACGCCGAGCTCCGGGTTGCGCAGCGCGTGGGACACCTTGGCGCCGAGCGGGCCGGCGCCGATGATCACCGCGCTGCGGCGGTTGTCCCGCTTGGCCGCCTCGGCGCGCAGCAGGCGGCGGCCGGCGCGCACCGCCAGCAGTTGCAGCACCGGCGTGGCGACGATCCAGACCAGCAGCACGTCGGTGTCGAACAGCTCCAGGCTGCGTGTGCCGTAGCCGAAGCCGGCCAGGATGGCCAGCAGCGTCACCCAGGCGCCGAGGATGCCGACGGCCGCGTTGCTCAGCCGGTCGCGGAAGCGGTTGATGCCCGGCCAGGTCAGCGCCAGGACCAGGAAGCACAGGGTCAGGTCGGAACGGCCGATGGGCTCGTCGTGCCAGGCCATCGCCACGAGGTAGACGAGCACGGTGATCGCCGGCTCCAGCACCGTGGCGATGAAGGCCGTGATCGACTGCGGCGCGCTGTTGAAGTTGCGTGGGCTCTGGGACTCGAACATCGGTGGCACGGCCCATCCGACGCATCCGCTGGCGTCGGGCGGCTCCGGTGACGGCTCGTTGTGTCGGTGGACTTGGGCCGGTTGGGCCGTCGGCCGCCGGTGGGTACAGCGCCGTGATTCTCCGCGAATTTCGTGACCGCCCGTCGGCGTCTTCGAGGGGTGCCATCGGTGGCTGCCTACAATCCGTGCGATGTTGCAGAACCTGAACGCCTTGCTGGCGCCCGCCCTGATGGACCGCCTGGTGCTGGTGGTCAACCACGTGCTGTCGGCCGAGCCGCAGGCGGTGCAGCGCCTGCTGCCGCATCGTGGCCGCGTGCTGCGGCTGGAACTGCAGAACCTGCCGCGCCTGCTGCCTTCGCCGCCGCCGCTGGCCTTCGTCGTCACGCCGGCCGGACTGGTCGAATGGTGCCGCGAGCCGGTCGACGCCGACCTGCGGGTGCGGCTGGACGCGGGCAACCCGGCGGCGCTGGCCCTGCAGGCCCTGTCCGGCGCGTTGCCGCCGGTGGCCATCGAGGGCGACGCCCAGCTGGCCACCGACGTCGACTGGCTGCTGAAGAACCTGCGCTGGGACGTCGCCGACGACCTGCAGCGCCTGTTCGGCCCGGTGCTGGCCCAGGAGCTGCACCGGCTTGGTGCCATGCTGTCGCGCGCGCTGCGCGCCGCGGTGCAGGGCGCCTCGGTAGCGGCCGGGCGCCTGCGTTCGCGCTGACCGGCCTGCCCATGGGCCACTTCTTCCGGCTGGTCTACATCGGCTTCACCGTCCTGCGCTTCGGCCTGGACGAGGTCGCGCTGTCGCGCTTCCGCCAGGGCTGGGTGCGGGCCCTGGTGCGGGTGGCCACCATCGGACGGCGCACCCGGCTGGACACGCCGCGCGGTGCCCGCCTGCGCATGGCGCTGGAGCGGCTGGGGCCGATCTTCGTCAAGTTCGGCCAGGTGCTGTCGACGCGGCGGGACCTGCTGCCGCTGGACGTGGCCGACGAGCTGGCACGGCTGCAGGACCGGGTGCCGCCCTTTCCGGGCGAGCAGGCGGTGACCCTGGTCGAGAAGGCCTTCGGCCGGCGCATCGACGACGTCTTCGCGGCCTTCGACACGGTGCCGGTGGCCAGCGCGTCGATCGCCCAGGTGCACTTCGCCACGCTCAAGAGCGGGCGCGAGGTGGCGGTCAAGGTGCTGCGGCCGGGCATGCTGGAGGTCATCGAGCACGACCTGAAGCTGCTGCACACGCTGGCGCGGCTGGTCGAGCGGGTCTGGGCCGACGGCAAGCGCCTGAAGCCGCGCGAGGTGGTCGCCGAGTTCGACACCTACCTGCACGACGAGCTGGACCTGGTGCGCGAGGCCGCCAACGCCGCGCAGCTGCGCCGCAACATGCAGGGCCTGGACCTGGTGCTGGTGCCCGAGATGGTCTGGGAGCTGTGCACCCCGACCGTGCTGGTGATGGAGCGCATGGACGGCGTGCCGATCAGCCAGATCCAGCGCCTGCGCGACGCCGGGGTCGACATCCCTAAGCTGGCGCGCGACGGCGTGACCATCTTCTTCACCCAGGTCTTCCGCGACGGCTTCTTCCATGCCGACATGCACCCGGGCAACATCCAGGTCAGCATCGCGCCGCGAACCTTCGGCCGCTACATCGCGCTGGACTTCGGCATCGTCGGCACGCTGACCGACTGGGACAAGGAATACCTGGCGCAGAACTTCCTGGCCTTCTTCCGCCGCGACTACAAGCGGGTGGCCGAGTTGCACGTCGAGTCCGGCTGGGTGCCGGCCAACACCCGCGTCGACGCCCTGGAGAGCGCGATCCGCGCCGTCTGCGAGCCGCATTTCGACCGTCCGCTGAAGGATATCTCGCTGGGCCAGGTGCTGATGCGGCTGTTCCAGACCTCGCGCCGTTTCAACGTCGAGATCCAGCCGCAGCTGGTGCTGCTGCAGAAGACGCTGCTCAACATCGAGGGCCTGGGCCGCCAGCTCGACCCCGAGCTCGACCTGTGGGCCACCGCCAAGCCCTTCCTCGAGAGCTGGATGCATCGACAGGTCGGCTGGGCCGGCCTGGTCGAACGTTTCGAGCGCGAGGCGCCGCGCTATGCCCAGCTGCTGCCGGAGCTGCCGCGCCTGGTGCACCAGGCGCTGCAGCGCGGGCGCGAGCCCGATCCCGCCACGCTGGCGCTGCTGGCCGAGCAGCGCCGCACCAACCGGCTGCTGCAGTCGCTGCTGTACGCCGCGGCGGGCTTCGTCGGCGGCGCGCTGGCGGTGCAGCTGCTGATGCGCCTGGCGCACCCCTGAGCTGGCACGCGGTGTGCTGCGCCCCGGGCGACGCGCGGGCGACGCCGCGCTGCGCGGCGCCGGCCCGATAATCCGGCGCGCCTGGACTTCCACCCTCCCCGCGCCGTCCCCGGGGCCTTCGGCATGAACACCACCCTGATCGTCTTCGTCGTGCTCTACCTGCTGGGCACCCTGGCCCTCGGCGTGTGGGCCGGCACGCGCATCAAGAACACCGCCGACTTCGCGGTGGCCGGTCGCAGCCTGCCGCTGGTGATGGTCATCACCACCACCTTCGCCACCTGGTTCGGCGCCGAGACGGTGATGGGCATCCCGGCCAAGTTCGTCCAGGGCGGACTCAACGCCATCGTCGAGGACCCCTTCGGCGCCGGCACCTGCCTGATCCTGGTCGGCCTGTTCTTCGCCGCCAAGCTCTACCGCCTGAACCTGCTGACCATCGGCGACTTCTACCGCCAGCGCTACGGCAAGGGCATCGAGGTGTTCTGCTCGGCGGCCATCATCCTCAGCTACCTGGGCTGGGTGGCGGCGCAGATCACCGCGCTGGGCCTGGTCTTCAGCGTGCTGACTAACGGCGCGATGAGTGAGACCGCGGGCATGGTCGTCGGCACCCTGGCGGTGCTGGTGTACGTGGTGGTCGGCGGTTTCCTGGCGGTGGCCTGGACCGACTTCATCCAGATGATCGTGCTGGTCGTGGGCATGTCCGTCATCGCCTGGTTCTCGGCCGACCTGGCCGGCGGCGCCGGCGTGGTGCTGGACAAGATCGCCTCGCAGGACCTCTGGCGCTTCCTGCCCGAGCCCGGCTTCACCGACATCGCCTTCTTCGTCGGCGCCGGCGTGACGATGATGCTGGGCAGCATCCCGCAGCAGGACGTCTACCAGCGGGTGATGTCGGCCAAGGATGCCACCACGGCGCGCAACGGCGCGGTCATCGGCGGCGCGGCCTACATCCTGTTCGCCTTCGTGCCGATGTTCGTCGTCGCCAGCGCGGTGGTGGTGATGGGCGACCAGGCGCTGGCCATCGCCAAGGACGACTACCAGCGCCTGCTGCCCACCTTCGTGATGGGCCAGATGCCGCTGGTGATGCAGATCCTGTTCTTCGGCGCGCTGCTGTCGGCGATCAAGAGCACCTCGTCGGCCACGCTGCTGGCGCCGTCCACCAGCTTCGTCGAGAACATCCTGAAGAACCTGCGCCCGCACATGGGCGACCGCCAGCAGCTGCGCGCGATGCGCTTTTCCATCGTCGCCTTCGCCGGCCTGGTGCTGGCCTACGCGATCGCGATGAAGGGCACCTCGATCTACGACCTGGTGTCCTCGGCCTACCAGGTCACGCTGGTCGGCGCCTTCGTGCCGCTGGTCATGGGCCTGTACTGGAAGCGCGCCACCACCCAGGGCGCGATCTTCTCGGTGGTGGCCGGCATCGCGGTGTGGATCCTGTTCATGCCCCAGGTCAGCCCGCTGGGCGAGGCCTTCCCCGGCCAGCTGGCCGGCCTGCTGGCCGCCTTCGCCGGCCTCGTCGCGGGTTCGCTGGCGCCGCAGTGGCTGAAGAACCGCCACGACGCGGACCACCATGTGCGGGGCTTGAACGCCTGATGTCACACCCCATCTGCGCCGGGCGCCTGCGTCCGGTGTCTCGGGGCGGGCGCTCCGCCTTATAATTTCACGTTTTGCGTCAAGGGTTTAGCCATGCCGATCTACGCCTATCGCTGCTCCGCCTGCGGCCACGCGAAGGACGTGCTGCAGAAGATTTCCGACCCCGTGCTGACCACCTGCCCTGCCTGCGGGGCCGAAGCCTTCGCCAAGCAGGTGACGGCCGCCGGTTTCCAGCTCAAGGGCTCGGGCTGGTATGCCACCGACTTCAAGGGTGGCAGCGGCGGCGCGTCCGCGGCGGCGGTCTCGGCCAAGGCCGGCGAGGCGGCGGCGTCCCCGGCCGGCGATGCCGCGGGCGGGGGCGCCACGCCCTGCGGCGGCTCCTGCGCCTGCCATTGAGCGCGCCGCAGCCCAACCGTCCGGGACGCTCCGAGTGAAGAAATACCTCATCGCCGGCCTGCTGGTCTGGCTGCCGCTGGCCATCACCATCTGGGTGCTGCTGTGGCTGCTGGGCCTGCTCGACGGCGTGTTCTCCTGGCTGCTGACGCTGGGCCAGCACGTGATGCCGCAGGGCGCCGACGCCTCGATCGAGGCCTTGCGCAGGGTGCCCGGGCTGGGCGTGGTGGTGATGGCCGCGCTGCTGCTGCTCACCGGCGTGTTCGTCACCAACATCTTCGGCCAGTGGTGGGTGCGGCAGTGGGACAAGCTGCTGTCGCGCATCCCCATCGTCAAGTCGATCTACAACTCGGTCAAGCAGGTCTCGGACACCTTGTTCTCGAGCAACGGCAACGCCTTCCGCGAGGCGGTGCTGGTGCAGTACCCGCATGCCGGCTCCTGGACCATCGCCTTCGTCACCGGCCGGCCCGGGGGCGAGGTGCAGGCGCAGCTGGAGGGCGAGCACCTCAGCCTGTACGTGCCGACCACGCCCAACCCGACCTCGGGCTTCTTCCTGATGATGCCGCGGGCCAGTGTGCGGCCGCTGCAGATGAGCGTCGACGAGGCGCTGAAGTACATCATCTCGATGGGCGTGGTCGCGCCGCCGCCGCCGTCGCCACCGCCGATCGGGCGCACCAGCGCCAGCGCCCGAAACTGACCGGGCCGGGTGCCGAGGCTCCGCATCCGGTCCTGAGGGCTTGCGAGACAGCCCGGCCCACGCCAAACCACCCCCGTCTTCCCTGGCGCGCGCGCGGCGCTGCGCCACCTCGACCAGACCCCTCCGGAGTCCCCCCATGAGAACCACCTACTGCGGCCAGGTCAGCGACGCGCTGCTGGGCCAGACCGTCACGCTCTTCGGCTGGGCCCACCGCCGCCGCGACCACGGCGGCGTGATCTTCATCGACCTGCGCGACCGCGAGGGCCTGGTGCAGATCGTCTGCGACCCCGACCGCCCCGACATGTTCAAGACCGCCGAGGACGTGCGCAACGAGTTCTGCCTGAAGGTGGTGGGCAAGGTGCGCGCGCGGCCCGAGGGCACTCACAACGCCAACCTGGTTTCCGGCAAGGTGGAGGTGCTGTGCCAGGAGCTGGAGGTGCTCAACGCCAGCGTCACGCCGCCCTTCCAGCTCGACGACGAGAACCTCAGCGAGACCGTGCGCCTGACGCACCGCGTGCTGGACCTGCGCCGCCCGCAGATGCAGAAGAACCTGATGCTGCGCTACAAGGTGGCCATCGAGGTGCGCAAGTTCCTGGATGAACAGGGCTTCATCGACATCGAGACGCCGATGCTCACCAAGAGCACGCCCGAGGGCGCGCGCGACTACCTGGTGCCCAGCCGCGTCCACGACGGCATGTTCTTCGCGCTGCCGCAGTCGCCGCAGCTGTTCAAGCAGCTGCTGATGGTCGCGGGCTTCGACCGCTACTACCAGATCACCAAGTGCTTCCGCGACGAGGACCTGCGCGCCGACCGCCAGCCCGAGTTCACCCAGATCGACCTCGAGACCTCCTTCCTGGGCGAGGAGGAGATCCGCGCCATCACCGAGGCGATGGTGCGCACCGTCTTCCGCAAGACGCTGGGGGTGGAGCTGCCGGTGTACGCGCAGCTGACCTACGGCGAGGCGATGCACCGCTACGGCTCGGACAAGCCCGACCTGCGCGTCAAGCTCGAGTTCACCGAGCTGACCGACGTCATGAAGGACGTCGAGTTCAAGGTCTTCAGCGCGCCGGCCAACAGCGCCACCGGCCGCGTTGTCGCGCTGCGCGTACCGGGCGGCGGCGAGCTCAGCCGCGGCGAGATCGACGCCTACACCGAGTTCGTCAAGATCTACGGCGCCAAGGGCCTGGCCTGGATCAAGGTCAACGACGTGGCCAAGGGCCGCGACGGCCTGCAGTCGCCCATCGTCAAGAACCTGTCGGACGGCGCGCTGGAGCAGACGCTGGCGCGCACCGGCGCGCGCAACGGCGACCTGCTGTTCTTCGGTGCCGACAAGGCCAAGATCGTCAACGACGCCATCGGCGCGCTGCGGGTGAAGATCGGCCACAGCGAGTTCGGCCGCAACCACGGCCTGTTCGAGGACAAGTGGGCGCCGCTGTGGGTGGTGGACTTCCCGATGTTCGAGCACGACGAGGAGTCGGACCGCTGGGTGGCGGTGCACCACCCGTTCACCGCGCCCAAGGACGGTCACGAGGACTTCATGGTCGCCGACCCCGGCAAGTGCGTGGCCAAGGCCTACGACATGGTGCTCAACGGCTGGGAGATCGGCGGCGGCTCGGTGCGGATCCACCGTGCCGACGTGCAGGCCAAGGTGTTCGACGCGCTGAAGATCAGCCCCGAGGAGCAGCGTGTGAAGTTCGGCTTCCTGCTCGACGCGCTGCAGTACGGCGCGCCGCCGCACGGTGGCCTGGCCTTCGGCCTGGACCGCGTCGCCACGCTGATGACCGGCGCGGAGTCGATCCGCGACGTCATCGCCTTCCCCAAGACGCAGCGCGCCCAGTGCCTGCTGACCGGCGCGCCCAGCCAGGTCGACGAGAAGCAGCTGCGCGAGTTGCACATCCGCCTGCGCAACCCCGGCTGACGGTCCGCTGGCGCTGCGGCGGTCCGCCCCCGCCGCCGGCCGCCCTCCGCGTGGCGCAACGCCCTGGTCACCCGGCTCCGCCGGGTACCAGGGCGTTGTCGTTTTCCAGCAGACACCTTTCTTCAGCCTTCGACGAGACCGCTGCACGACTGACCTCGCAATGAGTGGCGAGCGGCCAGGCCGGCAAGGATTTCGAGATGCGCAATCGAGACCGCGTTTCCCGGCCGCTTTGATCGACTTCGTGCCTCACTGCGTGGCCTCCTGGCCCTTCAGGACGGACTACTGCCCGCACAAGGCTGCAGTCTTCCGCTCTGCAACTTCCTCATCGCCTTGAGCAGGT